>Ga0209443_1000391_pt1 | contig 29627 bp, 17 predicted proteins | sample LauGreBMM110DCMD_2_FD_187571 | JGI IMG/M metagenome (GOLD analysis project Ga0209443, IMG submission 187571) | Freshwater lake microbial communities from Lake Michigan, USA - Su13.BD.MM110.DCMD (SPAdes) (version 2) | ecosystem: Environmental > Aquatic > Freshwater > Lake | place: Lake Michigan... | reverse complement strand
AAACTGTTTGAGTTGCATTAGCAGAAGTTAAAGCCAAAGTAGTATTGGCATTAACCGTTACTGGAACTGTTGCAGTTCTCGCACAGAATAAAGCTGATGTTGCCGTTGCAGTATAGGTAACTGCGGGAGCAACACTACTAGATTTAAAGTAAACTGTTGAAGCATTTCCTACTCCTGTATAAGCAGTTGTTCCAGCAGCATCTGAATATAAATTAGTAGTTGGAGACCAAACCATAGTAGCAACTTGAGTTCCTGATATAGAAACATTATCAATTGCCCAATAATAACCATAAGAATCAATATAATTAAATCTAATCATTACTGAAGCTTGATTAAGCGCTCCTGCTGGCAAAGCCAAATTCTCATTAACAAAACCAGTAGATGTTCCTTGAGTAGTTGTGTAAGTTTGAATATTTACCCATGTCGTTCCACCATTAATAGAATAGTCAACAGTCGCAGCTTCAGGAAATCTTGAATAGTGATAAAAACTTAAATTCGCAACTGAGAATCCAGTTGTACTAAATACTGGGGATTTTAATTCCGTATTTGTTATACTACTGCTACCTTGAGCATCGCTATTTGACATATAGAACTGAGAATTATCATTTGAATTGAAAATTGTACTAGAAAAACTACCATACGAATACCCATTAGGTTGTAACGTCCAATCGGCAGCTGTAGGAGTTCCTCCGGTTGAATTATTAACCGTGGTCCAAGTATTTGTAGTACCATTGAAGTTTTCATTCAATATTGGCATGTTGTCTAACGTTCCTCCTGTAGCTACCAATGGCAATACTGTATCAACACAAGCAGAAGCAGGTGTTGGCGCTATTGTAATTACACTTGGTGTTGGGTTTACAGTAACCGTAATACTTTTGGTAGTTGCACATGGTGTTGTTCCAGTTGATTGAGAAACTGCCAAAGTATAGGTTGTAGTTACCAATGGATTAAACACCCATCCTGCTCCGGGAGTTCCTGAAGCAGAACTTGCAGGAGTCCATGCATACGTATCGTAAACTGATGACCCAACAATAGTTACAGCTGCTGTTGTTTGTTCAGAACAAATTGGAGCAGGATTTCCACTCAAGTCAATTGTTGGTGGTGTAGTTACAGTTGCTGTTACAGCTACTCTTGGAGAAGAACAAACTGTAGGCACTGTAAAATTCAATTTATGAATACATCTTAAACTTGTAGAAGTAGCTGAAAATCCCCAACCAGAAGTAATTGAAACACCTGGGAAGTTATAAGGAAAAGCACCTGTTTGATAATACCATGTTAAACCAGCTCCTAAGCTTGTACAAATAATTCTATAACCAGTACCCACATTAGTCACTTCAAAGGTTGAAGGAAAATTTACTGTTGTTAAAGCAGTAGAAGAACCAACCACACCAGTTAAGGTAGTAGAAGCAATATCAACACCATTAGAATCTTGTAAATTGAAAATCATATCTCCAGTACCTGATACAAAAATATCAGCACTATTAATTCTCACATTCGCAACAGTAGTACTAAAAATCATTCCTCCGTTAGTAGAAGAAGTTGTCCCCCCACTTAATGGTGTTGCTATTGAACCCACTGAAACAGTTTGTGGTATTATAGTTTCAGCACCAGCATAATATGTTGCATTAGCAGAAATAGATGGAGTTGTAAAAGGAGAACCCGTTCCTACTAAATTTCCACCAGTAATAGCATCGTACCAACTTATTGTAGTACCCGTATTTCCAGTAGCTTCTAGAGCAACAGTTCCTATTCCACATCGTGTAGCTGCAGTAGTTGTTGCTATTGCATTAGCCAATACAATTGATGCCGTACTAGAATAACCAGCAGTTCCATTACAAGATACTATTCTACAACGGTATTGCGTAGCAGTGGTTGGAATAGTTGAATAGGTTGCAGTTGTAGCTAAGGCAATATCAGCCCATGTTGTACCATCAAATGATTGCCATTGCAATACCAATCCATCCATAGAACCTGTATAGTCTAAACTGAAATTAACAGTTTGCCCAGTACAAATAGAAGTTGAACTTGCAATAGTATTAACTCCTACTGGAGCTGTATTTCCAAGAACAGTCATTACTGTTTGTGCAGAACCCGCAACATTAGCACAACCCGTAGTTTGATTCGTATAAGAAATAGAATACGTAGTTGTAATTAATGGAGCAACTGTTTGAGTAAAAATATTTGTTCCTGAAGCAAGTGTAGAACTTCCGTTTACAGTAGTTGCTGTCCAAATAGTATTATAATTTGCTGGAGGAGTAAAACGCCATGCTTCTGGAGTTGTTACCGTCCAAGCACCACCCGCTCTACCGGGCGCTACGGCACCTATAGTTCGCGTTACATCTTGAAGACCAACAATTGCATTGTTACTAAATGTTTTGTCTAAGATATGAATCTCAACAACACCAATGGTTTCAAATAAACGACATTGAACAGTTGCAGAAGGATTCGCAGAATAACCATAAACCTTTTTATATTGAATAACAAATACTCTGTTTGGAGCGTAGCCCTCGGTCCAATATTTAATAGAACCATCAACAGTATTCGATGCCATATTCATGTCCGTTGCCATCAAGGCAATAATATTGGCTGGGTTAGCTGTATTTGGAAAATAAGGAGGTCCTGTAAAAGTGTATTGTCCTAATTGACCAGATCCTGTTCCGTATCCTGGAGGGGTTCCAAACATTAAAAGTCCATTAGTACCTGCAGAGATTGTTGAAAAATTGGTTCCAAAATAATTAAAATTAAAACCAATTGGAATTCCAGACCAACCTCCATCATCTAAAGTACCACCAGTTAATGGCATAATGGCTACACCATTTTTCATTAATGACGAAGAACTCAATGGAGCTGTAGTTGCTACATAAGGAATAGAAGTTACCGCAAAATTACCAGCTGATAATCCAGAATCTATATTGGCTGTAGTACCAGGACAAACACCATTAGCATCTGTAGTTACAGTTGCTGAAGGTAGTGCATAAACCCCAATAGAAACATAGGCCTCAATTGGCAAACAAGTTAAATCAGTAGCCGTTCCTGTTACCACAAAACTAGAGGTTTCAGAAACAGTTGCAACAACACTTGCATTAGTAGTTACCGCATCCAAACTTGCAGAAGGTGTTAAACTAGCCCAAGAGTAAGTCATTCCAGTATCCGCTGAAGTAGCTGTTAATGTAGTTGCACCACCTGTTCCACAGAAAGAAGAAACAGTTTTAGTAATAGTAATTGTTGGAGGCGTTGTAACCGTCATTACAATAGGTACTCTTGGACTCTCACAAGAGCCATCAGATACTGAAACATACAGCGTAGTTGTAGCCGAAATTGCAGCTAAATAGGTAGTAGAAGCATCCGTTTGTAGAGCAACCCCTCCTGTTGGAGCGGCATACCAAACAAAAATTGGAGACGCTAAATTAGAACTAACAGAAGCTGCAGACAATTGTGTCCCACACTGAGATGCATTGGTAGCTGTTGGTGCAGCTGGCAATGGCAATACCGTTACACTTACTGTTCTTGAAGCCGTACAAGTAGTTAAAGGGTTAACTGCAGTTACAGTATATACTGTAGAAACAGTTGGATTAGCTACAACAACATTTCCTGTAGTTGCGCTTAAAGCTGTTGCAGGAGACCATGTCCAGTCTGCCGTTGATGTTAAATTAGTTCCAACTTGACCTCCAAAAATAATATTTGGTCTTTTTGTTGATGTAGATGGCGTTGGTCCTGAAGTCCAAAATGATGTATTGTTTGAAGAAGAAGTTGCATATAGAACTGAATTATAGCTGGTAGCAGTATAATATGTTGTAGCATTTGCATTTCCATTAGCACCTGTTTGTCTTAAATCAATTACAATATTAGAAAATCCATTCCAGCTATAAGGGGTAGTAAATGTAATAGTATTGAAACCTACAGCCGCAGTAACAGTAGAAGGCCCAAAAACATTCGTAAGCCCCGCAGTGGTAAAACCTGTTAATATGTTATCAGGAGTCGAACCTATTCGCACATTATAATCAGCTAATGGCGTATTAGCGTCGTTTACTGCTGCAATTTTGAAAGTAATAGAATTAATATTTCCAGCAACTAATCCAAGCGCATTTAATTCAGACGCTTTAAATAAATATTGTTGCCAAACTTGGTAATAATAGTTGTCAAATGCAGTTGGGTAACCAGAGGTAAAGGTTAATGTTGTACCAGTTCCAACAGTTGCACTACCAGGCGCCGCAGGAATACTAACTGCAGTTAACGTAGTAGAACTTCCAACACACAATGGTTCAGAAGAAGAAGTAGCAGAAGTAATTAACGGTAAAGGATTCACGGTAACAACTACATTAGCAGTAGTAGCACAAGTAGTAACAGAGTTGCTTGCTGATAAAACATAGGTAGTTGTTTCAGTAGGATTGAATGTAAATCCTGAACCTGTTGTACCTGTAACACTTGTAGATGGACTCCAAGTATAGTTGGTATAATCTGACAAAGTAGAAGTTATTGTAACCGCAGTTGTTGCAGCTCCCGCACATATTGCTGAAGGCGTAGTACTCAACGTTAATGTTGGAGGGGTAAGAACTGTAATAGTTACTGGTACTCTTGCGCTTTCACACGCATTGGCTCCAACTTCTGAAACGTAAAACGTAGTTGTTGTTGAAACTACAGCTAAATAGGTAGTAGAAGCACTCGACTGTAATGCAACTCCGCCGGTTGGAGCAGCATACCATTTAAACACTCCCGTTCCTGCAGCACCAGAAGTTGCTGTTACAGTAGCCAAAGGAACTATAGAACCACATTGCGTAGTATTTACAGCGGTTGGAGTTGATGGCAATGGTAATGTAGTAACAGTTACTGGAGCAGCAATTATTGGACAACCCCCCAATGTTGCAGTACCAGTATAAGAAGTAGTTGCAGTAGGATTAACCGTTAATGGATTTGTAGTTCCGACAACCGTAGTTCCATCTGACCAAGAATATGCGGTTGCTGTAGGATTAAATTGTAAAATTAAATTTAACCTTTGAGTACTTTGGGTACCTGTCGTAGCAGTAGTTGAAGTTGCTGTTAAGACAGTATTACCAGTAGTTGAAGTATAATAGGTAATTGCATTGTTAGTGGCATTTGCCCCTGAATGCATTACTTCAATAATAATATTAGAAGTCCCATCCCAAATATAAGGAGTAGAGAAATTAATTACTTGTTGACCACTAGCTGTATGCGTATAGGTTTGTGAAGGATAAACTGTAGTAAAAGAAGTAGTTGCTACGAAAGTAGTTGTTAATGCAGATAAAGCAGTTGTACCTATTTTGACTGTAAAATCAGCATTAGTAGCACTATCTCCTAAAGTCGTAATATTATATGCCATAGAAGTAATACTACCAGCACTTAATCCGCTTGCAATTAATTCTGCAGCAGTATAAACTGTTTGGCTTCTGTAGCCACCCCAACGATTACAGAATGCTGTAGGTTGTGATGTTGCACTTGTTAAAAGTACCCCAGTACCTAATGTTGCATCAGGTCTAGAAAGTAACATCGTTAGGTTTGTTTGACTTCCTTCACAAACAGTAGCCAATGAAGCAGAAGCTGTTGCAGTTACCCCAAGAGTTGGCTCATCAGAATAAGGAGTACCAATTGAATTTTTTGTTAACAAATTAGCATCAGTAGCGGTAACGCTCCATGCAACCGTTGCATTCGCAGGTGTAACTGTAGGAATTACTCCAGACCAGTTATCACCACCTGTGCTAGTCATTGCTATTGGAGTTTGCGCAGCACCATTAATTGAATAATTAATTACTACTCCGGTTACCGCTCCTCCACCTGGAGTTGCAGTTACCGTAACTGTTCTTACAACATTAGTACACGCATTTCCTGTTGGAGTTATTGCTAAGTTGGTTAATGTTGCCGCTGCTTTATTACCCATTACAAAGAAACCAGGTAATGTAGTTGCCTTTGGAGCAGTAGAAGTTAATGAAGTAGCTGTTGTAGTTGTTGCTACGCCACCTACAAGACTATAAGCACCTGTTAATGAAGTACTTGCTGCAATAGCGTCAAGTCCAGTTGTGGTATCAAATAATTGTATTTGCGTGTCTGTAAAATTGGTAGCGCCTGCTGTAATAGAAGCGGCCCAGTATCTGTTAGGATTTAATGCTCCCATTAAAGTTCCAGGAGTACCACCTGTAGCGGCATCAAAAACCTCCGCTTGAACGGTAACTGTCCCACCAACAGTAGCACCTGTCATTGGGTTTACCAATACAAATGGATTCAATGTTCCTTTTCCAATTGGGAAAGTATAGTTTGAACCTGTTACTAAAGAAACGGGCAATGTAAGTGCCAAGGGTCCATTAACATAAGCCGTTGCTAAAGTTCTTACAATATTAGTCGTTGCAGTACCTGTAACCGTTAATAAGTTAGTACTAGTTGTAGTTATATTACCACCAGATAATGCACTAAACGTTAAAGTTCCAGTAGATAAAGCACCACCTGAAACTGTTAAACCATTAGAATTTGACAATGTAAGACCCGAAATCAAACGAGAACTCGGAATTTCAAATCCTGTAGTCCTGGCTACGCTTTCTTGCTGATAACTTACATTATAAGCACCTGTTCCTAAATTGAAAGTAGGAATCGCATCGTAATTACCAGCCGGAATTAATAAACCAGCAGCTCCTATTTGAGTAGTAGCAGTTGAGGCACCTCCAGTTCCTAATGTAAGTTTAGCACTTCCAGTAATCGTTCCTGAGAAAAGACTTACTCTTAAAGTATGAATTTGATTCGTATGAGTAATCGTTAAACCGGCGTTATCAACTGTTAAACCACCTATATTGGTCAATACTGTTCCAGAACCTGCAAAGGTTTGAGCAACATTAGATGAAAAATACAACCTTGCTGATCCAGCAATACCTGTTAAAGTACCATTATTAGTAAAGGTAGTTCCTTTTTGATAATACGTACCAGCATTAATTTCTAGAATACCATTCGCACTAACAGCGGTATTTCCTGAAACAACAAAGGATCCTGCACCACTAGCAGATTGAAATCTACCTTGTGTAACAATAACATTACCATTTACGGTTAAAGTTCCTGAAGTTAATGCTCTAAAAATTCCTGTACTTGAAGCAGTTCCAGCAGCAGTAATAATTAAATCACCTTTAATAACTGCTGTAGAACTTGAAGTCCAAATACTCATTGTTGCAGTTGCCGAAGGACAGTTATAAACAAAGTTACCAAATGATTGGGTGGCGTTAGCCTGTAAACCCGTTGATGAGGTAACGCCTGTAATTGTAACAGTAGAGGTTGTAGCCCAAGTTGCTAATGGTACAGAGACAGCTCCTGTAGTAGCACCATTAACATTATACGCCGCACCATTGTCAAAAACTAAAGTCGCCGCTGAACCAGTTACGTTTCCGTTACTTGAAATGTTCGTCGTTGCGTTATTGTTTATGATACCTGTACTAGCAACTGTAACAACTGTTCCTGTACCACCAGTGGTAAGAAATGAATTTGCCGCTGTTGCAGAAGTACTTGATCCCGATACATTCAATGTACCGCTAATTAAACCTGTATTACCTGATCCTGAGAAAACAATAGAAATTGTATTAGCTGTATTTGTTAATAACAATGAACTTCCATTCTCTATAACAAAATCGTTTCCAGGACCTCCAGTAATTGTAATTATTCTTTGCGTTGTAGCGCTTGACTGAAGCGTTAATGCTGTATTACTAATCACTTTAAGTTGACCAATGCTAAAACTTGTAGCATTAACACTAATTGTAGTCGTTCCACCGGCAACAATACCATCACCGTCAACTATTAAAATATCAGTAGGAGCAGTAGTCGCACGAGTTGTACCCGTACCGTCTGCCATTGTATTCCAGTTTGTATCTAAACTTATTATCCCACCTGTAGTTCCTACCCAATAATAAGTAGCACCGGCTACGGTAGCTTGAGTAGCAGTAGTTGAAGTACTTTCAACCCCTTCACTCACGGCTACAACTTTCCAAGTATAAGTAGTCCCTGGAGTCAAACCAGTAGCCGCATACGTATTAGTTCCTAAAGCTACATTAGCAAAATAATTATAAGTTGTTCCTCCATCAGTAGAATTTAAAACTATATATCGCACAATATTAGTTGTAGTTGCAGCAGCCGTCCAGTCTAATGTAGTTGTGCTTGAAGTCGCTCCAGAACACACCAATACAGATGGCCCTGAAGCCGGAATTGTTGGTGTGAATTTATATACCCTTCTTGCTCCATTAGCTGCAGAGTTTAAATCTATTGCCCCTATTGCATAGGTATTTGCTACATATGATGTACCATTGGTAGTAACCGTATTTGTAGAAGAAGTAATGGAAGCTATTGTACCGGCAGTACTTCCTGAAGAAAATCCTATGAAAGGACCAGCACTATAAACAGCAACTACATTCATTGCTCCGTATACATATTCTATAACCCCAGTAGTTTCATATAGCCTAACTTGAAAAGTACCATCGGCACTACTTGAATTATAATTCATTTCTATATTTAACCACTCAACAACCAATGTTCTATTCGGTGCAGTACCTACTATTTTATAATGAACTTTACCTGTTGCATTAACCTGAGCATCACCACCAAAAGGGGAGATAAATAATGCTGTTGCACTTCCGCCATTTGTGGTACCTGAAGTTCCAACAGCTGTATTGCCTAAAGCCATTGCACCATTAGAATTTGCAGAAAATTTGTTAAAGAATGTTCCCATTCCATAAAAATCAAATCCAATACTATTAACAACAGAAGATCCATCATCTGTTCCAGCAGCTACTAATAGCGTAGTACCTGTTGTCATGTCAATAGCATTTGAGTTAGCGTCCAAAGCCAAAGACCCGGTAGCATTAGTTGTAAATGCATAATTTGCAGTACTCTGTCCTTGCATAGTTATACTTGCAAAAAATGCAAATACCACTAATAACAATACGCTTTTAAAAGAGGTGCCTGTTTTAGTGGCGGATTCTTCATTTCTAACGTTCGTTTCTTGAGAAAACAAGCCCCAAACAAAATTGTAATTTTGATTCATATTATAGTTATTATAGGTTAGGATTAAATTATTGTGAATAAATTGTTAATAATAATTGCTAAAAATATGTAAATAAAACAAAATAACAATTTTTTTAACTGTTTTTTTTTACTTAATCTACATATTTAACATACTACAATCTAAAAACACTTTAAAAATAGGAGTTTCTAAATTTTTTGAGATAAAAAAAAAGGCAACATCGCTGTGGCCGTTTTAATATAATAATAGGTTAAATTCAGGTAAAAGAAAACCATTTGTTATGGAATCATTAAATTACCACACAAGCTATAATAAAAAAAGCCCCTTCATTACTGAAGGGGCTTTGTGAAATTTATGCTTGACCGGCAGGGCCAAAATTCAAGGGAATTGCGGGTTGCTCAGTGTCTTTTATTTCGCCGTGAGCGACTTCAAAACGGTGAACGTTTTCTGCCAATGCTTTTACTAGTCTTTTAGCGTGTTGTGGGGTCAAAACAATTCTTGACTTCACTTTGGCTTTTGGAGTTCCTGGCATGATGCACACAAAATCCAATACAAATTCTGATGCGGAATGATTGATTATCGCTAAGTTGGAATATATTCCTTCAGCCATATTTTCATCTAATTCAATGTTGATTTGTCCTTGTTGCTCGCTCATAGTAAAAATATTTTAATTGTTTTCGCTTAATTGTTTTATCCAATTTATGACAAAACAATTAAACGATGAAACAATGAATTAATAATTGTATTCTTCTTTACTTGCCATCATATCATTGAATTCTTCTTTTGAACCTACAATGGTGTGGTCGTATTCTCTCATACCTGTACCGGCAGGGATTCTATGACCTACAATTACATTTTCTTTCAATCCTTCTAAGTAATCAATTTTACCAGCTACTGCTGCTTCGTTTAATACTTTCGTAGTTTCTTGGAAAGATGCTGCAGAAATGAATGATTTCGTTTGAAGTGACGCTCTTGTAATACCTTGTAAAACTGGCGTTGCAGTTGCTGTGATAACATCACGTGCTACAACCAAATTCTTATCGTTACGTTTCAATAGTGAGTTTTCATCACGCATTTCACGAGGCGATACAATTTGTCCTGCTTTTAGGTTTTGAGAATCCCCGGCATCTTCTACCACTTTCATACCGTATAATTTATCATTTTCAACGATAAAGTCTTTTGTATGAATTAATTGGTCTTCTAAGAATAGGGTATCTCCTGGATCTTGAACTCTAACTTTACGCATCATTTGACGTATTACTACTTCAAAGTGTTTGTCGTTAATTTTCACCCCTTGCAAACGATATACTTCTTGAATTTCATTAACCAAATACTGTTGAACAGCTGCTGGTCCTTTAATTCTCAAGATGTCGTCTGGAGTAATTGCTCCGTCAGACAACGGCACACCTGCGCGTACAAAGTCATTTTCTTGAACTAAGATTTGGCTAGAAAGTTTAACTAAATACTTTTTAACCTCTCCGAATTTAGATTCGATAACAATTTCACGGTTTCCTCTTTTCACTTTTCCGAAAGTAACCACTCCGTCAATTTCTGAAACTACTGCTGGATTCGATGGATTACGAGCTTCTAACAACTCTGTAATTCTTGGTAAACCTCCTGTGATATCTCCAGATTTTGAAGAACGACGTGGAATTTTTACTAAAATCTTACCTGCTTTAATTTTCTCACCGTTGTCAACCATCAAGTGGGCTCCAACTGGTAAGTTATACGAACGGATTAATTCGTTGTCTTTACCGTAAATCAATAAAGTTGGAATTAATTTTTTGTTTCTTCCTTCAGAAATTACTTTTTCTTGGAAACCAGTTTGCTCATCGATTTCAACCATGAACGATTGTCCTTGTTCTAAATCTTCGTAAGCAATTTTACCAGTAAATTCAGAAATAATAACTCCATTATAGGGGTCCCATTTACAGATAATTTCACCTTTGGTAACTACTTGACCGTCTTTCACATAAATGCTTGAACCGTAAGGAATGTTATTGGTAGCTAAAAGAATATCTGTTTTTACATCTATTAATTTCAATTCTGTAGAACGAGAGATTACGATATCAACTGCTTGACCGTCTGCGTCTTCTCCTTTTACAGTTTTCAGATCTTCTATTTCTAAACGACCGTTGAATTTTGCAGGAATGCTTGATTCTTCAGAAATACCACCCGCAACTCCACCAACGTGGAAGGTACGTAATGTCAACTGTGTTCCTGGCTCTCCAATAGATTGTGCGGCAATTACACCAACAGCTTCACCTCTTTGAGTCATTTTTCCAGTTGCTAAGTTTCTTCCGTAGCATTTAGCACAAATTCCTTTCGTTGCTTCACAAACTAGTGGCGAACGAACCTCTACTTTCTCGATTGGAGAAGCTTCGATTAAACGCATAGTTGCTTCTACGATTTGTTGTCCACCGTAAACTAAAACTTCGTTTGTTAAAGGATTTACAACATCTTGTAAAGCAACACGTCCTAAAATTCTTTCTCCTAAAGTTTCCACTATTTCTTCATTCTTTTTCAATGCTGAAACTTCAACACCTCTAAGGGTTCCACAGTCATCAATATTTACGATAACGTCTTGAGAAACGTCGTGTAGTCTTCTTGTTAAGTACCCCGCATCGGCAGTTTTCAAAGCCGTATCTGCAAGTCCCTTACGCGCACCGTGAGTAGAAATGAAATATTCTAAAATTGAAAGTCCTTCTTTAAAGTTAGAAAGAATAGGATTTTCAATAATTTCACCACCACCAGCGGTAGATTTTTTAGGCTTAGCCATCAATCCACGCATACCCGTTAACTGACGAATTTGTTCTTTAGAACCCCTTGCTCCAGAGTCAAGCATCATGTACACCGAGTTGAAACCTTGTTGGTCTTCTCTAATGTTTTTCATTGCTAATTCTGTAAGTTGGGCATTTGCAGAAGTCCAAACATCAATAACTTGGTTGTAACGTTCGTTATTGGTAATAAGTCCCATATTATAATTGGCAGAGATACCGTCAACTTGTTCTCTGGCATCTGCAATCAATTTAGGTTTTTGTTCTGGTATTCTAATATCACCAAGAGAGAATGACAATCCACCGCTGAAGGCGAATTTGTAACCCATATTTTTCATGTTATCTAAGAAGGCAGCCGTTGTAGGTACATTAGTCACACTTAATACGTGACCGATAATATCTCTAAGGTTTTTCTTAGTCAATACATCATTGATATAACCAGCTGCTTCAGGTACTACTTCATTAAATAATACACGACCTGCAGTTGTTTGGATAATTTTATATACTAATTCTCCAGCTTCATTGAAATCTCTTGCACGAATTTTCACACGAGCATTCAATTCTAATTTACCTTCGTTTAATGCAATATTTACTTCTTCAGCAGAATAAAAAGTTAAGTCTTGACCTAAAATTATGTGTTCTGGAGTCGAGATACGTTCTTTGGTCATATAATATAGACCCAAAACCATATCCTGAGAAGGTACTGTAATTGGCGCACCATTGGCAGGGTTCAAGATATTGTGAGAAGCCAACATTAATAATTGTGCTTCCAAAATAGCCTCAGGTCCTAACGGCAAGTGAACTGCCATTTGATCCCCATCAAAATCCGCATTAAATGCAGTACAAACTAAAGGGTGCAATTGGATTGCTTTTCCTTCAATTAATTTTGGTTGGAATGCTTGAATACCCAATCTGTGCAAAGTAGGAGCACGATTCAGTAAGATAGGATGTCCTTTAATTACATTTTCAAGGATGTCCCAAACTACAGGCTCTTTTTTGTCTATTATTTTCTTTGCCGATTTTACTGTTTTTACAATTCCTCTTTCTATCAATTTACGGATAACAAAAGGTTTGTATAATTCAGCTGCCATATCTTTTGGGATACCGCATTCAAACAATTTCAATTCAGGACCAACAACAATTACCGAACGAGCAGAATAATCCACACGTTTTCCAAGTAAATTTTGACGGAAACGACCTTGTTTTCCTTTAAGGGAATCCGAAAGTGATTTCAAAGGTCTGTTTGATTCCGTTTTAACGGCAGATGCTTTACGCGTATTATCGAAAAGTGAATCTACCGATTCTTGCAACATACGTTTTTCGTTTCTCAAGATCACTTCTGGAGCTTTAATCTCCATTAATCTTTTCAAACGGTTGTTACGTATAATTACACGACGGTATAAATCATTTAAATCTGAAGTTGCAAAACGACCCCCATCAAGCGGCACAAGCGGACGTAATTCTGGTGGAATAACAGGAACTACTTTCATAATCATCCATTCAGGACGGTTTTCACGGTTCAAGTTAGATTCACGGAAAGACTCCACTACTTGTAATCTTTTTAATGCTTCTGTTTTACGTTGTTTAGAGGTTTCGTTGTTTGCTTTATGTCTTAAATCATACGATAATTCATCAAGATTGATACGCGCTAACAAGTCCATAATACACTCTGCTCCCATTTTGGCAACAAATTTATTAGGATCAAAATCATCTAAATATTGGTTATCGGCAGGCAAAGTATCTAAAATATTTAGATATTCTTCTTCTGTCAAAAAGTCTAATCTTTGTATTGATTCTCCTTCAGCATTTTGGGCAATACCAGCTTGGATTACTACGTATCTTTCGTAGTAAATAATCATATCTAATTTCTTAGATGGTAATCCAAGGATATATCCAATTTTGTTTGGTAGCGAACGGAAATACCAGATATGAGCAATTGGCACCACCAAATTGATGTGACCTACTCTATCTCTACGTACTTTTTTCTCCGTAACCTCAACCCCACAACGGTCGCAAACAATCCCTTTGTAACGAATTCTTTTGTATTTTCCACAAGCACATTCGAAATCCTTTACAGGTCCAAATATTCTTTCGCAGAAAAGTCCATCGCGTTCTGGTTTATGGGTTCTATAATTGATAGTTTCAGGCTTCAAAACCTCACCTCTTGACTCCGCCAAGATAGATTCTGGAGACGCTAAACCAATCGAAATTTTGTTAAACTTTTTAACTACAGGGTTATTATCTCTGTTGTTGTTATTTCTATTATTCATCATAGTCATAAAATTTTTAAGTTGTTGGTTGTTAGTTGTTGGTTGATAGTTTTGGATTTTTTACCAATAACCATCAACCGCCAACCATCAACTATATTATTCTTCCAAACGAATGTCTAATCCAAGACCTTTCAATTCATGCATTAATACATTGAAAGATTCTGGCAATCCTGGTTCTGGCATTGCTTCTCCTTTCACGATTGCTTCGTAAGTTTTAGCTCTACCTATTACATCATCTGATTTTACTGTCAAGATTTCTCTTAATGTGCTTGATGCGCCATACGCTTCCAATGCCCAAACTTCCATCTCTCCAAAACGCTGACCTCCAAATTGCGCTTTACCACCCAATGGTTGTTGTGTAATTAATGAGTAAGGTCCGATTGAACGGGCGTGCATTTTATCATCAACCATGTGACCCAATTTCAACATATAGATAACTCCAACTGTTGCAGCTTGGTGAAAACGTTCTCCTGTTCCACCATCATAAAGATAGGTGTGACCAAATCGTGGAATTCCAGCTTCGTCAGTCAATTCATTAATTTGGTCTAAAGTTGCACCATCAAAAATTGGAGTAGCATATTTTCTACCTAATTTCTGTCCAGCCCATCCTAAAACAGTTTCGTAAATTTGACCAATGTTCATACGAGAAGGTACACCAAGTGGGTTCAACACGATATCAACAGGAGTTCCATCTTCTAAGAAAGGCATATCTTCATGACGAACAATACGAGCAACAATACCTTTGTTACCGTGACGTCCTGCCATTTTATCCCCAACTTTCAATTTACGTTTTTTAGCAATATAAACTTTAGCTAATTTCAAGATTCCAGCTGGCAATTCATCACCAACAGTAATTGTGAATTTCTCTCTTCTTAGGCTACCTTGTAAATCGTTCAACTTAATTTTATAGTTATGGATCAAATCATTTACCATTTTATTGGTATCGTCATCAGAAACCCATTGTCCTTTCGTTAAGTGAGCAAAATCTTCTACAGAATTCAACATTTTAAGAGTATATTTTTTACCTTTTGGTAATACTTCTTCTCCTAAATCATTCATAACTCCTTGTGAAGTTTTTCCGTTTATTATATTGAAAAGTTTCTCAATTAATTTGTCTTTTAATTCAACAAATTTCGTTTCGAATTCCATTTCCAAAGCAACCAAAGCATCTTTATCTTGCGTACGTTTGCGTTTGTCTTTTATGGCTCTTGCGAACAATTTTTTATCTAAAACAACACCGTGTAATGAAGGTGACGCTTTCAATGAAGCATCTTTAACATCTCCTGCTTTGTCTCCGAAGATGGCACGAAGCAATTTCTCTTCTGGAGTAGGATCTGATTCTCCTTTAGGTGTAATTTTTCCAATTAGAATATCGCCAGGTTTAACTTCGGCACCAATTCTAATCATTCCATTTTCATCTAAATCTTTAGTAGCTTCTTCACTAACGTTTGGAATATCATTCGTTAATTCTTCGTTTCCTAATTTAGTATCTCTAACCTCTAATGAATAATCATCAATGTGTATAGAAGTAAAAATATCGTCACGAACTACTTTTTCAGAAATCACAATTGCATCCTCGAAGTTATACCCTTTCCATGGCATAAACGCAACTTTAAGGTTTCTACCTAAAGCTAATTCACCATTTTGAGTTGCATATCCTTCAGACAATACTTGACCAAGAATTACTCTGTCCCCTTTTCTTACGATAGGTTTAAGGTTGATACTTGAACTTTGATTTGTTTTTCTAAATTTTATTAAATTGTATGTTTTTTCATCTTCTTCAAAACTAACCATACGTTCTGCATCAGAACGGTCATATTTGATTGTGATGATATTTGCATCCACATAAATTACAGTACCATCACCTTCAGCATTGATCAATACTCTAGAATCAGAGGCAACTTGGCGCTCTAAACCTGTACCAACAATTGGTGCTTCAGGACGTAATAACGGAACTGCTTGACGCATCATGTTAGATCCCATCAAGGCTCTGTTCGCATCATCATGTTCCAAGAATGGAATTAATGAAGCAGAAATGGAGGCAATTTGATTTGGAGCAACATCAGTATAATCCACTTTTGATGGGCGAATAACTGGGAAGTCACCTTCTTGACGTGCAATTACGTTATCGGCAGTAATTTTACCAGTAGCGTCCATTTGGATATTTGCCTGAGCAATCATTTTTCCTTCTTCTTCTTCTGCACTTAAATATACAGGAGTAGCGTTTAGGTCAATTTTTCCGTCTTTTACTACACGATAAGGCGTTTCGATGAAACCCATTCCGTTTACTTTTGCATAAACCCCAAGTGAAGAAATCAAACCAATGTTTGGTCCCTCAGGAGTTTCAATTGGACATAAACGTCCGTAATGCGTATAGTGAACATCTCGTACTTCAAACCCGGCTCTTTCTCTTGAAAGTCCACCTGGTCCTAGCGCAGATAATCTTCTTTTGTGTGTAATCTCAGCTAATGGATTCGTTTGATCCATGAATTGAGACAATTGGTTGGTACCAAAGAAAGAGTTGATTACTGATGATAATGTTTTTGCATTAATCAAATCAATAGGTGTGAACACCTCGTTATCTCTAACGTTCATTCGCTCTCTAATGGTTCTAGCCATACGAGCTAAACCAACACCAAATTGTTGAGAAAGTTGTTCACCAACAGTTCTAACACGACGGTTTGATAAGTGATCAATATCATCAATCTCGGCTTTAGAGTTGATTAATTCGATCAAATATTTCACGATAGTTATAATATCCTCTTTGGTCAAGACTTGCTTTTCCATAGGAATATTTAAACCTAATTTTTTGTTCATTCTATAACGACCAACTTCACCTAAATTATACCGTTGATCTGAGAAGAATAATTTATCAATAATCCCACGAGCAGTTTCTTCATCAGGTGGTTCTGCGTTACGCAATTGTCTGTAAATATGCTCAACAGCTTCTTTTTCAGAGTTTGTTGGATCTTTTTGTAACGTATTGTGAATAATAGAGTAGTCAACTACATTCGTATCTTCTTTATGTAACAAAACAGATTTTACATTAGATTCTACAATTTCCTCAACATTTTCTTTGTCAAGAATCGTGTCTCTGTCTAATATAATTTCATTTCGTTCGATAGAAACTACTTCGCCAGTATCTTCATCTACGAAATCTTCGTGCCATGTATTCAATACACGAGCAGCGAGTTTTCTTCCAATATATTTTTTAAGGCCCGCTTTAGAAACCTTAATTTCTTCGGCAAGATCAAATATCTCAAGAATGTCCTTATCTCTTTCGAAACCGATTGCACGGAAAAGAGTAGTAACAGGTAATTTTTTCTTTCTATCGATATAAGCATACATAACGCTGTTAATATCGGTAGCAAATTCTATCCAAGAACCTTTGAAAGGAATTACTCTTGCAGAATACAATTTGGTTCCATTGGCATGGAATGATTGTCCAAAGAAAACACCTGGGGATCTGTGCAATTGAGAAACAACAACACGTTCTGCGCCATTGATTACAAAAGTACCACTTGGCGTCATGTAAGGGATTGTACCAAGATATACATCTTGCACAATTGTTTCAAAATCTTCATGCTCTGGATCTGTACAATACAGTTTTAGCCTGGCTTTGAGGGGTACACTATAGGTAAGACCTCTTTCTATACATTCTTGAATGGTATAACGAGGTGGATCTACAAAATAATCTAGGAATTCCAATACAAAGTTATTTCTTGTATCTGTAATTGGAAAATTTTCCATGAAGGTGTTGTATAAACCTTCGTCGCCTCTTTCGTCTGTTTTAGTTTCTAATTGAAAGAAATCTTTAAACGACTTAACCTGAACATCTAGAAAATCTGGATAGTCAGGAATGTTTTTTGTTGAGGCAAAATTCAATCTTTCAGTCTGATTTGTTATCATCAATGGACAAAATTTTGATTAAAAAAAGTAATTTTTGTGTAAAACACTATTTATTTTATAAAACAATAAATACTTTCTTTTTATAATCAATACCTCTTTAAAAATAATTCGAAAGTTTTACCCTTCTCCTTGATTTTCTTTCATCGTATTGATTTAAAAACCTTTTCGTATTTTATACTATTTTATAATAAAATTTGATATAATTTTATTATACGAAAAATGGTTTAGGTCATTGGATACTAATCCAAGACCTAAACCTAGTTCTCTGAAGCGAGTGAATTATTTTAATTCAACTACAGCTCCAGCTTCTTCTAAAGCTTTCTTAAGACCTTCAGCTTCTTCTTTAGAAACTCCTTCTTTAACAGGACTTGGAGCACTATCAACTACATCTTTAGCTTCTTTAAGACCTAAACCAGTAAGTTCTTTAACTAATTTTACAACTGCTAATTTAGAAGCACCAGCTTCTTTCAAAATAACTGTAAATTCAGTTTGAGTTTCCTCAGCAGCAGCTTCGCCACCGCCAGAAACTACTGCAGCTGCAGCAGCTGGTTCGATTCCGTAATCGTTTTTTAATATTGTTGCTAAATCGTTAACTTCTTTTACAGTTAAGTTAACCAATTGTTCTGCGAATTGTTTCAAATCTGCCATTTTTTCTATCGTTTTAAAATGATTTGTAAAATATAATTTATTAATGTGCGCGTGTTTAATATGCTTTTATAATATTGTTTAGAAATCTGAAATCTAAACTCTAAAATTAAACTACCTATTCCGTTTTGAATTGGTTTAAAAGAGCTGAAATAACTCTTTGTGCTGGAGATTGAAGTAATCCAATGATTTCTCCGATAACTTCTTCTTTAGATTTAAGCGATGCTAATGAATCTAATAAGTTATCTCCAATGTAAATTTCAGAATTAATATAAGCTCCTTTTAATACAGGCTTATCTGATTTTTTACGGAATTCTTTCATGATTTTTGCAGGAGCGTTAGCTACATCTGCAAGAAAAATTGAAGTATTACCTGTTAATGTATCAGGTAATTCGCCGTAGTTATTTTCAGAAGCCTCCATTGCTTTTGCAAGCAAAGAGTTTTTTACTACTTCTAATTTAATACCTGCTTTAAAGCAAGCTCTTCTTAGATTTGAAGTTACATCTGCATTTAGGCCTGAAATATCTGCTAAATAAACAATATTTGAACCAGCTAACTGTGCAGTTAAATTTTCAATCGCGATTGATTTTTCTTCTCTAGTCATACTAAAAGTTTTTTAACTACTTATACTGCTTTAGGATCCAATGCAATTGCAGGACTCATTGTGCTTGTAAGGTAAATACTTTTGATGTATGTTCCTTTAGCAGCAGTTGGCTTAAGTTTGATTAATGTTTGAATAATTTCGTGAGCGTTATCTACAATTTTATCAGCATCGAAAGAAATTTTTCCAATACCTGCATGTATGATACCTGTTTTATCAACTTTAAAGTCGATTTTACCCGCTTTCACTTCTTGAACTGCTTTTGCAACATCCATAGTTACCGTTCCAGTCTTAGGGTTTGGCATTAAACCACGTGGTCCTAAAATACGACCTAATGGACCTAATTTTCCCATAACACTCGGCATTGTGATAATTACATCAACATCTGTCCAACCGTCTTTGATTTTTTGTAAATAATCATCAAGACCAACATAGTCTGCACCAGCTGCTAAAGCTTCCGCTTCTTTATCTGGAGTAACCAATGCTAATACTTTAACGTCTTTACCAGTTCCGTGAGGCAATGTTACTACGCCTCTTACCATTTGATTCGCTTTTCTTGGATCTACACCCAAACGTACTGCGATATCAACCGACTCATCAAATTTTGCAGAAGCAACTACTTTTATCAATGCCGCAGCATCTTTTAAAGAGTATAGTTTGTTCTTATCAATTTTTGAGGCAGCCTCTTTTTGCTTTTTTGTCAATTTTGCCATGTCTTTTTTTTAATTAAAAAGGAGCGTCTCCTGTTACAGTTATACCCATAGATCTAGCTGTTCCCGCGATCATGCTCATAGCAGACTCGATAGTGAATGCATTTAAATCAACCATTTTGTCTTCTGCGATAGTTCTAATAACATCCCAAGTAACGTTTGCTACTTTTTTACGATTAGGTTCACCAGATCCAGACTTTAGCTTTGCAGCATCCATTAATTGAATAGCAGCAGGTGGTGTTTTAATAACAAAATCAAAAGATTTATCTTTATACACTGTAATTTGCACTGGGCAAACTTTGCCGGCTTTATCTTGTGTTCTCGCATTAAATTGCTTACAGAACTCCATGATATTGACACCAGCAGCACCTAAAGCAGGTCCAACCGGTGGCGATGGATTCGCAGCACCTCCCTTAACTTGTAGTTTAACTACTTTACTAATCTCTTTAGCCATTTTTTTTAAAAATTTAACACATCATCATTGGAAGCGATAAATGTGGTTTATTATAGTTGTAACAAAAATTATACTTTTTCAACTTGCATAAAGCTCAATTCTAATGGTGTTTTTCTTCCGAAAATTTTAACCATTACTTCAAGTTTACGCTTTTCATCATTAATTTTATCAACAGTTCCATTGAAACCATTAAAAGGACCATCAATAACTTTGATGGTTTCACCAATATTGAACGGTATAGAATGAGTGTCAGTTGTTACGGCCAATTCATCCACTTTACCTAACATTCTATTTACTTCAGAAAGTCTTAACGGCACAGGATCTCCACCCTTAACTTCTCCAAGGAATCCAATAACTCCAGAGATAGATTTTATAATATGCGGGATTTCACCCGCAAGATTAGCCTCAATCATTACATATCCCGAAAAATAGACTTTGTCTTTGATGATTTTTTTTCCATCCTTCACAGTCACTACTTTTTCAGTAGGAACTAGAACTTGTGAAATATAATCACCCATTCCTAATCTGTTAATTTCGTTTTCGATATAGGCTTTAACTTTGTTTTCTTGACCGCTTACCGCTCTAACAACATACCATTTTTTCACATTATTATCTGTCATCACAAGGTATTTAAGCTTTTATCCAATTAAAGAAACCTTCCAAAGATTTTGCAAAAATTTCATCTACTCCCCAAGTTGCCAAGGCGAATAGCACTGAAAAAACAGCTACTACAATGGTAAGACGTTGTACCTCTGCCCATTCGGGCCAAGTTACGTTTAACTTTAATTCATCAAACGCTTCGTTTATATAATTAAAAACTTTTGTCATTGTACATATTTTTTTTAGTGGCACGGGCGGAGGGATTCGAACCCCCATCAACGGTTTTGGAGACCGCTATTCTACCCTTGAACTACGCCCGTATAAAAAAGTCAGTAGTATTATTAAAATACCAACTGACTTTTATATTAATTAGACAATTACTCTACTATCTCAGTAACCTGACCTGCACCTACAGTTCTACCACCTTCACGGATAGCAAAACGAAGACCTAAGCTTAAAGCGATAGGGCTTAATAAGGCAACATTGATAGTTAAGTTATCTCCAGGCATAACCATCTCTACACCAGCTGGCAAAGTGATAACTCCTGTTACATCCGTTGTACGAACGTAAAATTGTGGACGATAATTATTATGAAATGGAGTGTGACGTCCACCTTCTTCTTTTTTCAAGATATAAACCTCTGCTTTGAATACAGCGTGTGGTTTTACTGAACCTGGCTTAATAATAACCATACCTCTTTTGATATCAGCTTTATCAATACCTCTTAACAATAAACCAACGTTGTCTCCAGCTTCTCCTCTATCAAGGATTTTACGGAACATTTCAACTCCTGTAATTGTAGAAGTTAATTTTTCAGCTCCCATTCCAATGATTTCAACTGGATCACCTGTATTAGCAATACCTGTTTCAATACGACCTGTAGCAACAGTTCCACGACCTGTAATGGTAAATGAATCTTCTACTGGCATTAAGAATGGTTTAGCAATATCACGAACTGGTTCTTCAATCCAAGAATCACAAGCAGCCATTAATTCAATAATTTTTGGTACCCAAGCTGGATCGTTATTCAATCCACCTAAAGCTGAACCTTGAATTACAGGACAATTATCTCCATCATATTCGTAGAAAGATAATAAGTCTCTGATTTCCATTTCAACTAATTCCAATAATTCTTCATCGTCAACCATATCCACTTTGTTCATGAATACTACCATTCTAGGAATACCAACTTGGCGACCTAAAAGGATGTGCTCACGTGTTTGTGGCATTGGTCCGTCTGTAGCAGCTACAACAAGAATAGCACCATCCATTTGAGCAGCACCTGTAACCATGTTTTTTACGTAATCCGCGTGACCTGGACAGTCAACGTGAGCGTAATGACGATTAGCAGTTTCGTACTCAACGTGAGATGTATTAATTGTAATACCTCTTTCTTTTTCTTCTGGAGCGTTATCGATTTGATCAAACGATTTTGCTTGACAGTAACCCGCATCAGACAATACTTTAGTAATTGCCGCAGTTAATGTAGTTTTTCCGTGATCCACGTGACCAATTGTACCTATATTAAGGTGGGGTTTGTTACGGTTAAAATTTTCTTTTGCCATTTTACTTAATTTTTAATCTTAGTTATATATTCGTGTTCAAATTATACTTTGTTGAGCCAACTACGGGAATTGAACCCGTGACCTCTTCCTTACCAAGGAAGCACTCTACCTCTGAGCTAAGTCGGCAGAGAATTTATTTGTAGATTTTTTATTTCAGATTTTAAACAATCCGGAATCCGAAATCTAAAATTTCTTCTTGTGGGGAGAGCAGGATTCGAACCTGCGAAGTTCACACAGCAGATTTACAGTCTGCCCTCGTTGGCCGCTTGAGTATCTCCCCATTAATTTACGATTTTAGATTTATGCATTTAGAATAATCCAACACCCTACTACATAAATCGAAACTTTTTATCTTTTGCCTAATAGAAAAAATCTGAAATCTAAATTCAGAAATCTACAATTTTCAGAGCCGGTGGAGGGACTCGAACCCACGACCTGCTGATTACAAATCAGCTGCTCTAGCCAACTGAGCTACACTGGCATTAAATATAAAAAAAGTCCGCTATTTCTAACGGACTGCAAATGTATATTAATTTGTTTTTTAATCAAAACATTTTTATCAATATTTTTAAATTATATATGATGTTTTACTTTTTCTTTCTTTTTTGTTAACAATCGTTCCAAAGATTCAGCTGATTGCTCGATTGCTTCCTCAAATGTTTTGCACTGTTTTTTTACCATAAACTCGTCTCCCGGGACAAGCATTTTAATTTCAACTATCTTGTTCTCTTTCTCACTAGTTTTTTCAACTTTTAGAAAAACATCTGACGATATAATTTTGTCATAATACTTTCCTAATCTGTCCATTCTTTCTTGAATAAAACTTACTAATTTTCCATCAACATTAAAGTTAACTGCGTGTACATTTACCTTCATAATAAAATTTTTATTGGTTAAACACTATTTATTTATATTTCTTGGATGCGCATCTCCGTAAACTTTTTTTAACTCAGACAAACTACTTTGTGTATATATTTGAGTCGATGCTAAACTTGAATGCCCTAGCAATTCTTTAACCGAATTCAAATCAGCCCCATTGTTTAAAAGATGAGTTGCGAAAGTGTGTCTAAGAATATGCGGGCTCTTTTTTACCTTTTCAGACACATTACCAAGGTAATGATTTATTAAACGGTACACAAGAGAATCATTCATTTTAACACCTTTTAAGGTTACGAAAAAATACTCGCTATCGGTAATTCGTTCTAAATAAGCTCGTTCCGTTAAATACAATTTAAATTGATTTGTTATTATTGGCAACAAAGGCAAAATTCTTTCCTTATTTCTCTTTCCCAAAACCTTTAGAGTAGCATTTGAAAGATCGATATTTATCATTTTTAGATGAATTAATTCCGTTCTTCTAATTCCTGTTGAATAAAACAAGTCAATTATAAGTTTGTCTCGAACGCCCTCAAATCCCTCAGGGTATTTTATTTGATGCAAAACTTCGTCTAATTCTTTTTCGGAAAAAGGTATTTGAAGTGTTTTTGGAGCTTTTAGTGATTTGTGTTTTAATAAAGGACTAACTTCTATCTGCTTGGTTTTTAATAGAAATTTATAATATGATTTTAAGGATGCTATTTTTCTATTTACGGAAGTGTTGGAAATTTCATTATCAACTAAAGCAACAATCCAACTTCGGATCAAACTGTAATTGACTTCCAACAAATCATCGGAATCAAATTCAGATTTTATGAAAGATTCAAAAGTAACGACATCGTTTATATAAGCAATTACCGTATGTGGTGAATACTTTTTCTCTAATTGCAAATAATCTTGAAATGCCGCTTTACTATTTTCCATAAAAAAACCGTTAGCATCAAAGTTATAAAACTTTAATCACTAACGGTAGTATTTATTGAAGTTATTTACTAACTTTCTAAACCATCTTTCATGTTTTGAATGTAGGCCGCTTTTTGAATTTTCATTCTGTTTGAAACAGAAGGCTTAATAAAAGCAGTGCGTGCACGTAACTGACGAACAGTTCCTGTTTTGTCAAATTTTCTTTTGTAGCGTTTTAATGCTCTATCGATATTTTCTCCGTCTTTAATTGGTATAATTAACATAATATAGACACCTCCTCTCGTTAAGGGTGCAAAAGTAAAAATTAATTATGAATTATGAGTTATGAATTATGAATTATTTTAGAGAATATTTGAAAAGATGAAAAAAGCGAGATACATAGACTATTTCAAAATATTTCTCGCAATAACTACTTTTTGAATTTCTGTAGTTCCTTCGCCAATAGTACAAAGTTTAGAATCTCTATAGAATTTTTCAACTGGATAATCTTTTGTATAACCGTAACCACCGTGAATTTGAACCGCTTCATTAGCAACTTTAACACAAACTTCCGAAGAATACATTTTCGCCATTGCACCCAACGTGGTAACCGGACGATGTTGCTCTTTTAAGAATGCTGCTTTATGCAATAACAATTCTGACGCTTCAATTTCTGTTGCCATATCAGCCAACTTAAATGAAATTCCTTGAAAACTACTAATTGGTTGCCCAAACTGATGTCTTTCTTTTGAATATTTCAATGCCGCTTCATACGCACCTTTTGCAATTCCTAATGACAATGCACCAATTGAGATTCTTCCGCCGTCTAAAATTTTCATTGCTTGAACAAAACCTTGACCAACTTCTCCCAATCTATTGGCATCTGGAATTCGACACGTATCAAAAATCAATTCCGCAGTTTCGCTGGCACGCATTCCTAATTTATTTTCTTTTTTTCCTGATGTAAATCCAGGTGTTCCTTTTTCAATAACAAAAGTAGTCATTCCTTTAGAATCTCCTTTTTCGCCAGTTCTAACAATTACAACTGCAATATCTCCTGAAATAGCGTGGGTAATAAAGTTTTTTGCGCCATTTAAAATCCAATGATCACCTTCTTTAACAGCGGTTGTATTCATTCCACCAGCGTCAGAACCGGTGTTGTGCTCGGTTAAACCCCATGCGCCAATGTGTTCTGCTGTAGCTAATTTAGGAATCCATCTTTTCTTTTGTTCTTCATTCCCAAAAGTTAAAATATGATTGGTACAAAGAGAATTATGAGCAGCAACAGAAAGTCCAATTGAAGGATCTACTTTAGAAATTTCCTCAACAATTGTAATGTATTCATGGTAACTTAAACCCGAACCGCCTAACTCTTCAGGAACTAAAACGCCCATAAAGCCCATTTCACCTAATTTTTTAAATAGGGAAATTGGAAAAGTTTGCGCTTCATCCCATTCCATTATGAAAGGACGTATGTTTATTTCCGCAAAATTGCGAATGGATTGTGCAATCATTATTTGCGTTTCGTTATGATCAAAGTTCATGAAAATTGTGTTTTGTTTTAAAAATACAAATATAAACCAATAATATTTAATTTTTCGACGGGAAATCCGTTTATTTTTATCAAATCCGCACTTGCTTTAAAATCACCATTCATACTTCTATAGGTGACAATTGATTTGGCTAATGCATATTTAAAATAAGGAAAAAGCATCAATTCTTTTATAGAGGCATTATTAATATCAACTTTTCTTACTTTGGGAAGTGCTAGAACTTTAAAATTTTTATTCAAATTTTCTATAACCTCAGGTGACAAACCCCATACATCATTCATTTGCTCCATACTAACAAAACCTCCTAAAAGGTCTTTCAACTTCAAAATTCTATCTGATATTGCGGGACCAATTCCATATACTTTAATCAAATCTTCTTTTGTAGCTTGGTTAATATCTAAAATTACGATTTTTTCTTTCTTCTTTTCAAATGGAATGTAATTTGATTTATACTCTTTTTTATTATTTACCCAATCAGGAAACTTAAAATAAGGCGACATCGTGTTTAATAATGAATCCGAAACTTTGGTCACATTTTGAAAATCTTGAGCCGAATTTACATACTTATTTGTTTTTCTGAAATTCAAAAGTCTATCAATTTCCGCAACTGACATCCCTAATTTGTGGCCTTTAAAATCAGTAATAAAATTAGGATTAAAAGGATATATTTTTGGTATATAATCTCGTTTAATTTGCTTTAAAGAATCAATTTCTGTTTGAAAAGCAAGCCATTCTTGTTTTTCTTTGCTATTATTTATTACCATTTTAAAATCAGTGAAGAAATAGACTAATTGAAAAATAACACAAAGCATGACCAACAAAATAATCCCACTTCTTTGCGATTTTGTAAATTGGAAGTAGGATTTAAAAGTCATAATTTGAATGGTTTATAGGTCGAAAACGGAACTCCGTTTCGCTCGAATTAAATCTTTAAGCCGCCACCAAAAAGCCAAAGTGAGATACACTCCAAACCATAATCCGGCGGTTACAAATGATATATAAATAAAAAATAATCTCACGCTATTGGCACGCATCCCCAGGACATCTGCCAATCGGGAGGAAACATGAAAACCGTGTTTCTCAAAAAAATATTTAAGCCGAAGTACGAGTTTCATTTACATTAAATTTACAAAATCTTACAAATTTAGTATAATAACTTCATATTTCCTCAATAATTAACACCTCATTCTTTGAGCAATTCCATTCCAATTGCACATTCTAAACACCTGCTTTTATTACAATACTCATTTTTAAGTTGCAATAAAGATTGTGATTCAAAAGCATTTTTGGCTTTAATTCCAAACGAAGAAAACTTATCCATAATAGCGTTATTTTCAGGTGAAACTTGATTTAATAATGAAATTATATTTTCTGAAATCTCTTTGCCTTGGCTTTTTGAATAGGCAAATTGCAATGGAATAATTGTATTTATTATTAGTAAATCGATGAATGATTTCGATAATGCTTTCTTTTTTTTCGGACTCACTTTGTCAAATTGAAAATGTGTTTCCCAATATTCAGATACCGCAACATTGAATATTTTATATATATTTTTCAGAGAATTTTCCTCAATTATTTTAGAGAAAAGCTGTTGCTGCTGATGATAAACATTTGCTAATTGTGATAATCGAATGGTTGGGAAATTATCTGGACGATGTTTGAAAAACTGCAACGGATTAATATGAGTAGGTTCTAACTGATATTTATGAATTAAATAATCAAAGTTTGATTTTAGGTTTTTATAATATACGTCTTCTTTTTCATTTTCTAACAATCCTGAAATCCCAAAAATCAAGCTTTCTAAATTTTGCAAATTGTTGTGTTCTTTTCTAATAATGGAAAAGGGAATAGAGATTGCCGCTTTCAAAAAAGATTCACCATTGGTGTTCAATCCGAAGTTTTTAGCCAAAAGGCAAAACAAAACCGCTTCCCAATCTTGTTTTGTACTTTCTAAAAGTTCGTTTATAGGTTCTGATTTTCGTTCTAATCTTTCAAAAAAAAGACGTTCTTGCCAATTCAAAAAAACAATGTTATCAATTGAAACCAATTGTTTTTCGCAATAGATCCAAGATTTTGGCGCGATTAAGGAATTGTAATTGTTCAAAGTTTCCTTTGAAACTAGATCTTTAAGAACCAAAACAGGAATTTCGGTATTATTCTTTCTGTAAATTTCGGAGTCGTGTTCCCAAACAACATGAAGAATTACGCTGTCATAATTTGAGTCCCGCTCGTGATGGTGTGAATACCAATCGGAAGATTTGAGGTGAATTTCAACATTTCCTGCCCATCTTTGATTGTCGATTGTGATTTGAGAATTGAAAAAATCAGGTCCAGCAAGTTGAAGATAATGTCCAGAATTTTCAATAGTGAGTTTCTCTCCATTGGAAGTAATCAAATTTGAGGTGTCAAATTTTTTAAATTTCCACAGATAATGTAGGAATTCTTCTTTCATTTTTTGGCGTATAAATTAAGTATTGTAAACTTTGTCTAATGTAGTAAAAAAACAAATAAGAGAAACATAATTTATAAAATAAAAAAATAAGATGGAATTATCGCAACAAATACAATTTGGCGCAGGCCCGAGCATCCGACAAGGCTTCGTGATGGTTCAGTTGGATTTTCATTTCTCGGCAACAATCGCTCAGTTTTGTTGGTTTTAAACCTTTGGCTTTGTAAATTTTTACGGTGCATTCCCAACGAGAGCTAATGTTTAACATATCGTAATCTAAACCGTATAGTGCCATTGATTTGGAAAGCACGTTTCTATCAAAACTTTCATTATGCGCTACGATAACTCTACTTTGCAATCGTTTTTGAATTTCGGGGAAAACTTGGGCAAACGATTTTGCATTTACAGTATCTCGTGGATAAATTCCGTGAACTTGAATAGTAAATGGGGAATACAGATTGTTTGGCGGTTTTATCAAGGTAACAAATTCATCTACAATTATTCCGTTCTCAACTGTAACAATCCCAACAGAACAGGGATGATATGCAGTTGCTGTTTCGAAATCTATCGCAGTGAAGGTCATTTTAAAAAGATTTTAGATTTTTAAATTCAAAATATAAAATGTAATACTAATGTTATACATCAATATTATTTTATTTCCGTTATTGAATTATTTTATAGAGCCAATTAAATCATATTTAGTAATAATATGGTGTTTTCCGTTTCCTAAATCTAATAATACCGCAGCATTTTCTCTGGTAAATAGTTTGGAAACTTCTTCGATTGGGGTTCCTAATTTAATAATTGGATAGGGTTTTCCCATTACTTCACGAATAGGTTTGTCGGCGGCATTTTTGTCGTTTACATAGCTTTGAAACAAGTCAGATTCATCTACAGAACCAACAAATCCTGTAACATCTATTACTGGAATTTGTGAAATTTTAAATTTACGCATACGCTCAATTGCGTGAGAAACCAATTCTTCGGTACGCACGATTATCAATTCTTTGTCGATGTGGTCTTTGATAACGTCTTCGGCTTTGGTAACTTCTTCTTCCAGAAAACCACGTTCACGCATCCAATCGTCATTGAACATTTTCCCAATATAACGACTTCCAGAATCATGAAATAAAACCACCACTACATCTTCTGGTTTGAAATGTTCTTTTAGTTGCAAAACTCCTTTGATAACTGCTCCAGCAGAATTCCCAACGAAAATTCCTTCTTCCAAAGCAATTTTCCGAGTATAAACAGCCGCATCTTTATCTGTTACTTTTGTAAATCCATCAATAATAGAAAAGTCTACGTTTTTTG
>Ga0209443_1000390_pt1 | contig 29683 bp, 29 predicted proteins | sample LauGreBMM110DCMD_2_FD_187571 | JGI IMG/M metagenome (GOLD analysis project Ga0209443, IMG submission 187571) | Freshwater lake microbial communities from Lake Michigan, USA - Su13.BD.MM110.DCMD (SPAdes) (version 2) | ecosystem: Environmental > Aquatic > Freshwater > Lake | place: Lake Michigan... | reverse complement strand
TCTCCTATCACTGCAGACCCGCGTAGATGCCTATGTACTACTGCTGACAGATGAGTACCCATCAATTGAAGAAAATGATGTGGTTAGTGTGACTTTTCCAGAGGTAGATGCCAGAGCGCTTAACCGCTGGATGCCATTGATCAAGTGGTTCCTGGCAATTCCACTCTACGTAGTTGGCATTGCCTACATCGTTTACGGAGTGTTCTTGACCCTCTTTGCTTGGTTCAGCATTTTGTTTACTGGCAATTTCCCAGAGTTCTGCGCTGAAGGAATTGTTGGAATCATCGCCTACTGGAACCGCGTTGTTGGTTACGCCTTAGTGCTTGTAACAGATGAGTATCCAACTTTTTCTTTGTAACTAGCTAGTCCTTGTAATTAGGCTGGGTATGCGATACCTGTAGTTGAGTGACAGTCATATCCGTTGGGATTTTTCTGTAAGTACTTTTGGTGGTACTCCTCAGCCTCAAAATATTCAATGCCATCTGCGCTAAGAATTTCGCTGCAGATTTCATCTAAACCAGCAGGTGTTAAGACGCTTTGATAAGCAGCTCGTGATGCCAGCGCTGTCTCCATCTGTCCAGGATTAGTTGTGAAAATGGAACTTCGGTACTGGGTCCCAATATCCCCGCCTTGTCTGTTCAAAGTGGTTGGATCATGCATTGTCCAAAACTCTTCTAGCAAGCGTTGATATGAAACAACTGATTCATCAAAGATAACCTTGACCATTTCAGCATGGCCTGTAACACCAGTGCACACCTGCTCATAGGAAGGATTTGGACGAGCCCCACCCATATATCCAACGCTTGTTTCAACAACTCCATTCATCTGCCAGAAGCGTCGTTCTGCTCCCCAGAAACATCCTGTTGCAAAGTAAGCTGTTGACCTCATGCGTGAATTCTTGCAGTTTGCAGACATATTCGCACCCGCTGATAACCTTGCGTTTAAACCCACGAGCCCCCGTAGCTCAGGGGATAGAGCACTGCCCTCCGGAGGCAGGTGCACAGGTTCGATTCCTGTCGGGGGCACACTTGAGGTACATCACTCATATTTTCAAAAACTCTTTGCTTACATCCTTGTATAACAAGGCTTGAACATGGACAATTATCACCTTGCACGCACAACTGTGTGTATTCACATCACCTAACTTTTGAATAAGTTGTTTTCCCTAAGGAGACATGCAATGGATTGGCGACATCAATCAGCCTGCCGTGACGAGGATCCGGAGCTCTTCTTCCCTGTCGGAAATACCGGACCAGCCCTTACCCAAATCGAAGAAGCAAAAAAGGTATGCAATCGCTGCATTGTGAAAGAGCCTTGCTTGGCATGGGCACTTGAGAGCGGTCAAGATGCTGGTGTGTGGGGCGGTTTATCTGAAGATGAACGTCGTGCACTTAAGCGTCGCGCAGCACGAAACCGTGCACGTTTAATGGAGCAGCAAAACCAGATTTAAAGTGGGAAGCGCAGCTTTGCTTGCGTTCCTTGGTGTGTAGATTCCAATTTCAATTCACCCTTTAATTCATTTTCTATAAGTGTGCGCACAATTTGTAGACCTAAGTTCGCCGACGTTGATAGATCAAATCCTTCTGGCAATCCCACTCCGTCATCAGAGATAGTGATCAGGCCTTCATTGCTATAGCGCTGCAATTCAATTGTTAAACGAGTTCCAGATTCATATAAGCCATGCTCAAGCGCGTTATGCATTAACTCTGTTACAACTAAAGACAATGGAGTGGCAATTCTTGATTCAAGTGAGCCAAGGTGTCCTTTGCGTTCAATACTCAACTGCCCCATGCGAGGACTTAGCTCTAAGGCATGAGTGACCAGTGAAGTCAGAACCTCATCAAAGGCCACAGTATTTTCAGTGCTATTTGAAAGGGTTTCATGCACTAGTGCAATGGATGCAATACGTCGAACCGCTTCATCCAACGCTGCAGCTGCTGCTGGGTCATCTATTCGGCGGGACTGTAATCGAAGCAGCGCAGAGACAGTCTGTAGATTATTTTTCACACGATGGTGAATCTCGCGAATAGTCGCATCCTTCGTGACTAGCTCGCGATCTCGTCGACGAAGTTCAGTAACATTTTGCAGTAAAACAATTGATCCAATTCGATCTGTGCCTTGAATCAGTGGCAAGACCAAAAGATCAATTGTTGCGCCTTGATTATCAATTTCTACACGACGTAAAGTTTTGCCATTTAGGCGCGTGCGAATACCTTCTTCATGTGCATTTGGCGAGGAAGTAACAACTTGTTCTGCAACCTCGCCAAGATTGCGACCTTCTAGTTCGCTGTTCCATCCCATTCGAGAAAACGCTGATTTTGCATTGGGGCTAGCAAAAGAAATAGCACCATTGACATCAAGACGAATCAACCCATCTCCCACACGAGGAACTGGCTCAAATAGAGAAGCTGCAGATTGGTATGGAAAATTTCCTTCAGCAACCATTTGATATAAATGTTTTGCAATCTCTCGATAATTTAGCTCGAGTTTTCCAGGCGAACGCATCTGTTCAGCATTACGGTGACGCGAGATTACGGCAATAACCTGACCTTCAAAGAACACAGGAATTGTCTCTTCTTTAATCAATATCTCGCCAACACGTTCAGGCTCGGTATTGCGGATAATGTCACCTGTTGAAAGTGCTTCATCAATATTTGGACGTGCACCCCATAAGACTTCATCCCCAATTACATCGTTAATAAAAACAGTTGAAGAGGTTGTTGGGCGAATATGAGCCACAGCAATATGACCAGTTGGCCATAGCTTTATATCTTTACGAATAGGAACCCACAAGATTAAGTCTGCAAATGAAAGATCAGATAGCAGTTGCCAATCTGCTACAAGCTCGCGTAGTCGATGGGATTGATCAAAAGTTAGGGTCGTTCGGCCACCCAATAAGTTATCTAACTGGAACATCGTTACTTCCACCCTGCCAAGTGCAGTTCAATTTCTTGGGTAGCAAACCAGATCAGTTCGTCATCACCTTGAAATGTAAGCAATGCAGACTGAACTTGATCCCATTGCAATGGGGAAACGAGAGTGATTGATTGGGCATAGTGCTCACCAATCTGCTCCTTTTCGATTTCAAGTGCCACAACAATTCCTGGTGCCTTCTCAGATAGACGAAGTTCTAACGCTTCTTCGCCGGCGGTAACTGACAATAAATATTCAAGCTCTTCTTCATCGCAATCTGGGTTTTCAACTACAAAGTGGATGGTTGGTGCATAGAGCTCATCAACCTCAAGGCTCTTATTGACTACAAAGCCTTCAAGATCCTTTTGACTAATTGGTAGATATGCACGCATTGGCTAGTTAAGCAGCCCCGCCGTGACAACGCTTGTACTTCTTGCCTGAACCACATGGACATTGTGCGTTTCTTGAAACATCACCAGTTGTGCGAACACCAGATTCATCTGCTGCTGTGTACTGCAATCCAGCTGCAGGAAGTTGCTTAGCCTCAAGTCCTGGCGCAACAACAGCATTGTTTGAACTCTCAACAGTAACTTCGATATTAAACAAGAAGCCAGCAATCTCTTCTTTGATTGCATCCATCATCGCTGCGAATAGGTCAAAACCCTCTTTTTGATACTCAACAAGTGGGTCACGCTGTGCCATGGCACGCAGCCCAATACCTTCTTGCAGGTAATCCATCTCGTATAGGTGTTCGCGCCACTTACGATCTAGAACAGACAGCAATACTTTTCGCTCCAGTTCGCGCATAACTTCTTCGTTAAGTGCCTCTTCGCGCTGTACATATGCTGCCTTGCAATCGTCAACAACACGAGTAGTCAAATACTCCGCATCTAGCCCTGCGCGAGAACCAACTTCTGCAAGTAATTGTTCGATGGTAAATGAGATTGGATAAATGGTTTTAAGGGCTGTAAATAGGGTTTCTAGATCCCAATCTTCTGCATATCCATTGGCAGTTGCAGCTTGAACATATGCGGTCAAAGTATCTGAAACAAATCCTGCAACCTGATCCTTGATGTCTGCACCTTCTAGAACCATGCGGCGCTCACCGTAAATAACGGTGCGCTGGCGGTTCATAACATCGTCATACTTCAAAACATTCTTACGCATCTCAAAGTTCTGCGCTTCAACCTGTGTTTGTGCAGAACGAATAGCGTTTGACACCATCTTTGATTCGATTGGTGCATCTTCAGGAAGGCCTGCGGCTGTCAAGAAACGCTCGACCATTCCTGAATTAAAACGACGCATCAAGTCATCTTGTAGTGAGAGATAGAAACGTGATTCACCTGGATCACCTTGACGACCTGAACGACCACGCAGCTGGTTGTCGATACGACGTGATTCGTGGCGTTCTGTTCCGAGAACATATAAACCACCAAGAGCAACTACCTCTTCATGACCCTTTTCAACTGCAGCTTTTTGACGTGCAATTTCTGCTGGCCATTCCTTTTCATACTCTTCAGCGTTATCTACTGGAGAAATTCCGCGACGTTGTAATTCAAAGTCAGCCATAAATTCTGGGTTTCCACCAAGCATGATGTCAGTACCGCGACCTGCCATGTTGGTAGCAACTGTTACTGCTCCTCGCACACCTGCGCGAGCGATGATTGCTGCTTCACGCTCGTGATGCTTAGCGTTTAGAACTTCGTGAGGCACACCAGACTTACGTAAGAAAGCAGAAAGCTCTTCAGACTTTTCAACACTTACGGTACCAACCAATACTGGCTGACCCTTGCGATGGCACTCTGCGATATCTGCAGTTACTGCGGCAAACTTTCCAACTTCAGTCTTATAGACCAAGTCAGCTGAATCAATACGTTGCATTTCGCGGTTAGTAGGAATTGGAACTACGCCAAGCTTATAAATCTGGTGGAACTCAGATGCCTCTGTTGAAGCCGTACCAGTCATGCCTGAGAGCTTTGAATACAGACGGAAATAATTCTGCAAAGTAATTGTTGCAAGAGTCTGGTTTTCATCTTTAATTTCAATACGCTCTTTTGCTTCAAGTGCCTGATGTAGGCCTTCGCTGTAGCGGCGACCAGCCAACATACGGCCGGTGTGCTCATCAACAATTAGCAGCTCGCCATTCATGACAACGTAATCTTTATCGCGCTTGAACAGCTCCTTGGCGCGAATAGCGTTGTTTAGGTAGCCGATCATGGGCGTATTTGCTGATTCGTAGAGATTGCCAATCTGCAGCATCTCTTCAACCTTAGTTACGCCTTCTTCAATAACTCCACAGGTCTTCTTCTTCTCATCGACTTCGTAGTGAACATCTCGCTGTAATTTATTGACAAGATTTGCAAACTCTACGTACCACTTAGTTGCTTTGTCAGCAGGACCACTGATGATCAAAGGTGTTCGTGCCTCATCGATCAAAATTGAGTCAACTTCGTCGACTACTGCAAAGAAGTGTTCACGCTGTACGCACTCTTCAAGGGACCACGCCATATTGTCACGAAGGTAATCAAAACCAAATTCATTATTTGTTCCGTATGTGATATCAGCTAGATATGCCTGACGACGCTCGACTGGAGTCATATTTGCAAGAATTACATCAACTTTTAAACCAAGAAAACGGTGAACACGGCCCATCCACTCACTATCGCGCTCTGCTAAATAATCATTTGTGGTTACAACATGCACTCCGCGACCTGCAAGAGCATTGAGATATGAAGGCAGTGTTGATACCAAAGTCTTACCTTCACCAGTACGCATTTCTGCAATGTTGCCCTTGTGAAGTGCTGCTCCACCCATAATCTGCACGTCATAGTGACGTTGGCCCAAAGTTCGCTGTGCTGCTTCACGTACAACAGCAAATGCTTCAGGCAGTAAATCATCGAGTGATTCACCCTTTGCATAACGATCCTGGAAAATCCCAGTTTGACTACGGAGTTCAGAATCAGACATCGCAACACAGCGAGCTTCTTGAGCATTTACTAAGGCAGCGACCTTGCTCAGCTCACGAAGGATGCGTCCTTCGCCTGCACGCAAAATCTTGTCTACAAATGCTGGCATTGATTCTTACCTCTCATCGCGGCTCCCCAAGGGCGCCTCACACCCCCTTATCGTAGAGGTTGAGCAACACAGGTGGTAACCGCACAAACTGAGTCAAAGGCATGAAAACTCTGCAAATTCAGGGCCCTGGCCGGCTCTTGCAGGGTCGCGCCCTTTGTAACCACATCATCAATCACAATTTCATCACCACGAAGAAAGGAAGTTATGTGGAAATTAAGCTGTGTAATCTTCCGGTTGCAGCGCGATTAGACGACTGTCAATTGACTCCCAAGTTTTTCGGGGCAAGGTAACAACAAAGTGCGCCCCTCGACCCGGACGTCCCCACGCTTCAAGCTCTCCATTGTGTAATCGTGCATCCTCTAGCGCAATAGAAAGTCCAAGTCCAGTGCCCCCACGTATACGCGCTCGTGAAGGATCTGCGCGCCAGAAGCGATCAAATACTCTCGTCAAAGAGTTTTCATCAAGACCTACTCCGTAATCGCGAACACCAATTGCGACATCGTGTTCACTTGCTGCAATCTGCACATCGATCTGTACCTCTTCTGCATGATCAATGGCATTAGCCAAGAGATTGCGCAAAATACGCTCAACACGACGAATATCAGCCTTAATCATGATCTCAGGCTCTGCAGACTTAACGAATATCTCTGTCTTTCTCTCTCTTGCCACAAGTGCCAGATCTTCTGCGCAACGATTAACTAGTTGCACAATATCGAAGTCAACCGCTTCAAGAACAGCAACCTCAGCATCAAACCGTGAAACTTCCAACAAATCTTCAAGTAACCGCTCGAAGCGATCTAGTTGTGCCACTAATAATTCACTGCTACGGGCAACTGTTGGGTCAAAACTTTCCTTAGAGGCGGCAATGACTTCAGATGCCATACGTAAAGTAGTGAGTGGAGTACGCAATTCGTGTGAAACATCTGACACGAAGCGCTGCTGCACGCGAGACAGGTTTTCTAATCTCGCAATTTGTTTCTCAAGTGACTCTGCCATTTCATTAAATGCGTGGCCAAGGGTAGATATTTCATCCTGTGAATACACCTTCATACGCTGTCTAAAATCTCCTGAAGTAAATTCAGTTGCGATACGCGCTGCTTCGCGAACAGGTTTAACTACCTGTCGCACCACAACCCAAGTAATCAATGTGATCAAAAGTAGTAAAATAAGGCCGGCAATAAGCAGGTAAGTGCTAATTAGATTTAGGGTCTTTTCTTCATTAGTCAGAGAAAAAACAATATACATCTCATACTGGCCAGCATTTGGAATCTGCACCTTTTGACCGATAGCTAATCCAGGAACACTTGAGCCCTGCAAGTAACGCATAGTGGCGTACTGCCAGACAATGTCATCAGATTTACGAACACGCTCACTTAAAGATTTTGGAATTGTTCCTGGATCAAGCAAGTTAGAGGCAATCTCATAATTCATACCTCTTGTATTACCGGGGCTGCGAAGGAAAACTACTTCGCGAGTGTTTTCATTAGATGTGATAGTTGTTGCAGAGCTAATAACATCGTCAACAACTTTTTGAACGACTGAATCCTTCTCACCTTGAGCAAGTAAGAAACGGTAATCGGCGGTAAAAATAGTAGAGCGCGCCTCGACTATTGCAGAGTTCAGGTTTACTTCTCTAATACCGCTAGACAGACGTGAATTAAGCGCCGATCCAGTAATCCAGACAACTCCAAGAGAGAGAATTACAGTCGAAAGAATTACCTTGAATGCAAGGGAGTTACGTGTTTTCCAGAAAAAACGGTTCATGGTTAGGAACCGCCCATTACTCCAGCTTTGTAGCCAACACCGCGAATCGTGATGACAATTTCAGGATGCTCGGCATCGTGTTCAATCTTGGAACGTAGGCGCTGCACGTGAACATTGACCAAGCGAGTGTCGGTCGAGTGGCGATAGCCCCACACCTCACTGAGCAATGCATCTCTAGTAAAGACTCGGCCTGGCTCTTTTGCCAACGCAACCAGTAAATCAAATTCAAGACGAGTCAATGCAATCTGCTTACCAGCACGCAAAACCTGATGTGCCTGGACATCAATTGCTAAATCACCAATTGTGATTAGACCAAGAACATCTGCATTTGTCCGGCGCAGACGAGTTCTAATACGCGCGATTAATTCTGATGGATGGCGAAATGGCTTAACCATGTAATCATCAGCACCAGCCTCTAACCCTTTTACAACATCTTGCGTGTCACCTTTAGCTGAAAGCATGACGATTGGAACCATAGATTCTGCGCGAATTAACTTGCATACTTCGATTCCATCAAGGCCAGGCAACATAACGTCCAACAGAACTAAATCTGGTGGATTGTTACGAAAAACATCCATGACCTCATCGCCACGACTTACTAGATCTACGTCGATGCCGGCACCGGTTAAAACAATGCCGAGCATCTCCGAAAGATCCTGGTCGTCATCGACGACCATGACTAAGGTCATTAGCTACCGTGCTCCCAAGAGTTCAGGTACATATCTTGTGCAGGAGTTAGAACGTCAATGCGACCGCCCATGCTGATCAACTTAAGTGCAGCAACTTCCTTATCGATGTATGAAGGAACTTCATGAACACCAGGCTTTAAGTTCTTTGCTTCCTTAACAAGGTATTCAGCTGTAAGTGCCTGATCAGAGAATGACATATCCATAACTGATGCTGGATGACCTTCTGCTGCACCTAGGTTAACAAGGCGACCTTCTGCAAGAAGAAGTAAGCGGCGTCCATCTGCCAATACATATTCATCTGTTTGGTGGCGCATCTTTGAATTCTTCGTCTTTGCATTCTGCTCTAACCATGCAACATCGATTTCGATGTCAAAGTGGCCTGAGTTAGCCATGATTGCGCCATCCTTCATTACTGCAAAGTGCTCATCGCGCAATACATCGCGGTTACCAGTAACGGTAATAAACACATCGCCAAGCTTTGCTGCATCTAGCATCGGCATCACACGGAAGCCTTGCATCATTGCATCAAGTGCCTTTGTTGGATCAATTTCAGTAACGACTACATCGGCGCCCATACCCTTTGCACGTTCTGCAACACCCTTACCGCAGTATCCAAAACCAGCTACAACTACAACGCGACCTGCAAGCAAGAAGTTAGTTGCACGGAATACAGCATCAAGAGTTGATTGACCTGTTCCGTAACGGTTATCAAACATGTGCTTTGTATCAGTGTCGTTTACAGCAATCATTGGGAACTGAAGTGCGCCATCTTTTGCCATTTGGTTGAGACGGATTACGCCAGTTGTTGTTTCTTCACAGCCACCAGTGATACCTGGAATTAATTCTTTACGTGTTGTGTGAAGTGTGTTTACAAGGTCGCAACCATCATCAAATACTTGGTGAGGTTCGATATCAAGGGCAGCGTTGATGTGCTTGTAGTAACCATCACGATCAACTGCGTTTCGTGCAAATACTGAAATTCCGTACTCGTGTACTAGAGCTGCTGCAGTGTCATCTTGTGTTGACAATGGATTTGATGCACACAGAGCGATCTCTGCTCCGCCTGCTTTTAGTACTCGCATCAAGTTAGCTGTCTCAGTTGTTACGTGCATACATGCAGAAATACGTACTCCTGCAAATGGTTGTGACTTTTCAAAGCGCTCACGAATCTGCGCTAGGACAGGCATGTTGCGCTCTGCCCATTCAATTTTCTTTCGACCTTGTGCAGCAAGTGATGCATCTGCAATGTCGTGTGCTGGAAGAGTTGCTGTTACTGGAACGTTCACGTATTTCTCCTTAAGTGGTATTCAAAGAATTGTTTGGGTACCTAAGGCGTAGGGCTCTACAGTGCTAGGCGACTATGGGTAAAGATTACCGCCACACGCTTAAACTCTCTAATGGAAAACGGGAATTAACTGCGAATAAGCGAGAGAACCGCATCACGAATGGTCTCCATTTGAGCCTGAGTTGAAGCCTCAACATTGAGTCGAAGCAATGGCTCGGTATTTGATGGGCGAAGGTTAAACCACCAGGTATCCCCATTAACAGTCAGACCATCCAGATGATCGATTGTGACCTGATCTGATGAATAACTCTTCTCAACCTTTTCTGTGGCAGCTTTAGTATCTGCAACCTTTGAATTTATTTCACCACTAATGACATATCGGTTATATGGGGCAAGCAATGCTGACATCGATGTGTCACTTTCACCTAGCGCAGCAATTGCATGCAAGGCAGCAAGAGCTCCAGAATCTGCCCGCCAAAACTCTTTGAAGTAGAAGTGCCCTGAATGTTCTCCACCAAAAATAGCGCCACTTTCAGCCATCATTTTCTTAATATAAGAATGGCCAACGCGACTGCGTAATCCCACTCCCCCATTCTCATCGATAACCTCTTGAACGGCGCGAGATGAAATTAAGTTATAAATGATTGAAGAGCCTGGTCGCTTGATCAATTCGCGATGGGCAATCAACGAGGTTAATGCCGATGGATTGACCGCAACTCCACGCTCATCAACTAAGAAGCAGCGATCTGCATCTCCATCAAAAGCCAAACCAAGATCTGCCTTCTGTTCAATCATTGCTTTTTTTAGGTCAGTCAAAGTTGTTTCATCAAGCGGGTTTGCTTCATGGTTAGGAAATGTCCCATCAAGTTCAAAGTACATGGGAATAAGTTCACAATTGAGTCGAGCAAAGATTGCAGGGGCGGTATGGCCCGCCATTCCATTACCTGCGTCAACAACAATTTTGAGCGGGCGAATATTTTTAATATCCACAAGTGTTAATAAGTGATCCACATACTCTTCAAGCATGTTGCGCTGTTTCTCTACGCCAATACCTCTAAGCGCTATCGGTGATCCCTCACGCACAAAATTTTCAATCGTTACCAGGCCAGATTCTTTACCAATAGGTCTAGCACTACTAAAGCACAACTTTATTCCGTTGTACTCAGCGGGATTGTGGCTTGCTGTAAACATCGCACCAGGTAACCCTAGTTTTCCTGATGCGAAATACAGCATGTCTGTTGATGCCAACCCAATACGGATGACATCCATTCCTAATGAAGTTGCACCTGCCGAAAAAGCATCAGCTAATAATGGTGAGGATGGACGCATGTCTTCCCCGATAATAATTGTTCCGGGTTCTCTTTCTATCTGCAGAAATCGAGCAAAGGCAACACCTGTTGCAAATGCGAAATCAACATCAATTTCAACGTCAACTAAACCGCGAATATCGTAAGCTTTAAAAATATGCGCGAACTCGTCCACTAAATTTTCCTAAGAAGGAACAGCGCGTAAGTGTCCGCGACGACCAATTTGCTGTTGCGCCGAGGAGCTTTCGGTAGGTGTTTCTTCTGGAATTTCTTTTAGTGCAACTTCACGAACAGCATCTGCGATCGCCATCAAATCATCATCTGATGGCCCTTGTATTTGACCATCGAGCTCTTGCTTGATCACATTCCAGCCGTGAGGAACCTTCAACCGAGCGCCATGGACTGCGCAAAGATCGTATGCATGTGGTTCGGAATATGTTGCAAGTGGACCAACAACAGCAGTGGATTCGGAGTACACATAGGTAAGTGTCATCGTTGCCTGGGATCTGCACCCAGCGCGGGAGCAGCCACGACTTCCTTGTGTTCTCATACATTAAACATTAGTGGGAAAGAGGTATAAATCTTGGGATTGTCAGGGATTTAGGACGCGAATATTTGAATCCGGTAATTCAATCTTTGTTAAAAGGCTTCCTGGGGCTATTGGAAAGTATCCATATCCATTCACTGAAGATACAAGAGCGCCAGCGAAGGTGTCTGGGCCAACTTTTGTAATCGTAAATGAACGTGCTGCATCTGGTGCGCGCCAGGTTGCGATCTCGGTACCCTTGATGGTTTTTCTTACGACTTTTCCATTATTTAATGTGACATCTAATGAAACATTGATTCGGTCACCTGCAAATGAAATGAGTGGGGTTAAACCAGAAATTGCAATTGTTAGTGGAACAAGGGCAGGGGCAGGGGTACTCCACACAAAATCTTTTCTTCCAGAAACCGTCACGGTTGACTTAATTGCCGCTACCACTGGCTCAGTTGAAGTAATTCGAACCGCTAAAACTGTCGAGGTGATTTTTGGAGTGAATTGGAATTCAGTCACAATTCCGGTGCTAATTGATCGCGACGTTAATCCAACTGGAATAAAAACTCCATCGGCTGATAAAACTTCTGCGGTGACATTTGCATCCACATCACCTGGGGTCAAAACTCTTAACGTGTGGGGCAGGACTGGTGAGCGATCCTTGATTTGATGTGGAATTGCAGGAATCATCATCGACTTGCTGGCAGTTGGTGCGAAGTTAACAAGATCCCCACCCAGTGAACTCAATCCCTTACTTTGCTCATCAATCATAAAAGCATTGACTCGACCAGAGCGTGGTGCAACATGTACGACCAAATATTTATCTCCAGGTGCGAGAGAGTCTGTTGTAATAACTAAATAACTTCTTGACACTACAGTAATTGTGCGAAGTGGTTGTTTTCCATTTTCGGTAAAGCTTTGAACATCTACAACTGCATCGCTAAGCCCACTATTTAGGATCATTAATCGACCACGAGTTGTGATGTCAGCTGTGCCACCAACAAACCATTGAGAAGTTGCAGGACCGGTACATACTGCCCCGCCTGCCCAACTAGATGCTTTGCTTTGCCACACAACAGGAGCCACGCCTTCAGAGTTAAACAGCAATGAATCCTTATTGACAGGTAAGCGCAAAACCTTAACTGGAGCCGTCTTCGTGGTGCGGTTTTGAAGTCTCTGGAAAGGGGTCTTTTTTGAAGTGAGTGAAATTTGCGAAGTAAGGCCGGCAATAGTTGGTGGACAGACAACTGCTGGATAACTTTCTGAATAACTCTTTGTGGTTACTGCAACCGAGAGCAAGGCTCCAACACACAAGGCGCTTACCAGCGCAGCTAGGAATCCAAGTGATCTACCAAATTTCATGCGAGCTCCTCTTCGGAGATTTCACTTTTACGGCGACCAGCAGGAAGTGCCATCACTAGCACCACAGATAAGAAAATGAATTGCAATGAAAGCCAGCCGCGGCGAACCGTTCCATCGTGTAGTAAAGAAATTTCACCAGACTCTATGACCTTAAATGTTGGCAATCCAAGTTCATTATTTATTCGATCTAACCGGTAACCATTCTGCAACACTTGCCATGATCTGTTGGCAGTTTCAGTCAGAATTAATGTCCCAGGACCCGGAACAAATGTGCGTGCACCGAATTCACCCGCTTCAAGAACTATTCGCTCACCACTCTTGGCAACAAATAGAAGTCGACCTGTTGGCTGGCTGACTTTCCAAACAACACCAAGTGAGGTTGCAGATGTTCGAGTGAATCCACCTAGCCCATCGATTGATCTAATAATCTCCTTTTTAAAAGGGTTCTTCACATAAACATACTTAATCCCGTAATCTGCCAAAGTCTTGCTGCTTGCAATACCCGTCCCATCGATCAATGATCGAGCTGCTTGAGCAATACTAGTATTTTGTTGTGGTGCCACATCAGGTTCACCTAGCGAAATATCCCGCCCTCTAGAAATGTAATACTGAATTTTCTTATCTGTTGCACTTCCCACTTCACGTAACACTAAAATCTTGGTATCGGTTTCAACACTTAAGAATGCTGGCATAACGGTGGCCCGATTTGCTTGCACTGCAGAATCTGCACCCGTTGAAAGGGAATATCCAACAGTTAACGCAGCATAAGTTGCTGTAATAAAAAGCAAAGTAGCGGCTAAGACATGGCGATAGTGAATGTGGCTTAAAATTAAAGTTTGTCGCAAGCTATTGAGCAAAACCGTTCCTGCCGCTGCTGCAGCCAAAGTCACAACAGAAAGCACAGGACCTGCCCACACTTTTGCTGCTCCTTCATTTCCACGGGTAGAAATTGAAAGTGATCCAACAAGAACAGCTAAAGATAATGCGGCAACTCCATACTCTGCGATTCCTCGTGCATGTGTTGAAGAGAATAAAGAAATGAGTAGTACCAACACGATAGGGCTGATCAACCACAGTGGCACTGAACCAAGACCGCCAGGGTTCCCAGTAAGAACGGCAAGTGATCCTCCACCAGGAATACGTAACCCTGGTTCTGTTAAGAATCTGCTGGGATTAATGATTGCCTCAAAGGAATATGGTGCATTCACTAGGAATGGAACAAATACCAGCGCTGATCTCTTTGTTATACGCTCCAGCCAAACATTCTTATCCTGAGTCGATAGAAACTCTTTGTAATTATCGATGGCAATAACTACTGAGGCCACTAGAGCAATAACAAAGCTCATTAAGGTAAATGAATACAGCAAAGAGAATAGAAGTGAAACAGCAAAAATCTTACGCCAGCTGTATTTCTCAATAGCCCACCAGTCATGAAGGGTAAAGGCAATAAGAGGGATAAAAATAAGCAAAATTAGAGTGCCGATGTGTCCCGAGCTAACAGCTGCAATAGTTATTGGTGAAATTGCGTAGAGGAATGCTGCTGGGATAGAGATCCAGTTGTTGCTAGTTAATTTCTTGAGCAAAAGAAAACCGGTCCACATGATCAAAATTGGTGCGATTAAGAAAAACGTTGTGATCAAGAATTGAACTTTTCCTAATACCGCAAGAGAAGCAATTGCTGTAACAGCCACCCAGGGTGGTGTTGCAAGAGAAGAACCCATTCCGACTTGATGCCAGGATTCAAAGTATGTTCGCCACAAATCCGTTGCACCTGATGGAGAGATTGGAAGAGCGCCGCCAACAATTGGACCTAAGCGGTTTCTAGAATTTACAAGAGAAATAATTGCTATCGCTACGAATCCAATCACTTCTGGCCGTTTGAAGATTGAGAACCACTTAATTGTCTTGACTGGTGTTAATAAATCTTCATCTTCGACAGAGTCAAGAATGGAAACCGCTGCAGAAGTGTTATCCGGGAAAACTGTTGCTCGCATTGACTCGACTAAACGCTCTGTACCTAAGCGAAGCTGTGACCATCGGGGTGGAATATAAGTTGCTACAACACGGGCACTAACAAATCTCTGCTTTTTGCGCACCTTACGAGCTTCAAGAATCTTTCCTGGTCGAAGAATGAGTGTGGTGAATGCCAGGATTTCATCAGATGCATAACCTGGCAATTTTGCCAAGAGATATCCAAGTGCGCGAGCAATTGCAGAACTAAATAGTTGCAATGCAATCCACGGAATCATCCACCACGAAGAATTTGCTAGCAGAACATATGCGGCATTGCGACGATCTAAAAGTAAAGGGCGATGCAAGAGAGCACCTTCAACATCAATTCTTCTGCGCTCTGTTGCAGAAGCTTGTGCGTGAAAGGCAACCGCCCCAGTGGCGGCAATAACTGAGTGTCCTGCTGTGCGAGCACGCCATCCAAAGTCAACATCATCCCTAAACAGGGCAAGGTTTTGATCAAGTCCGCCAAGCTCCTCAAAGACATCACGGCGAATTAGCGCACCTGCTGTGCTAACTGACAGCACATCATGGATTCCATCATGTTGACCTTGGTCATACTCCAAAGATTCAAGTCCAGTCCATCGCGCACCATTGCCAGCGATACTGATGCCAGCTTCTAATAAATGTGTTCGGTCATGCCAGCCAAGTAATTTCGGACCAACCATGACAACTTGTGGGCGATCATCAACTGCAAGTAGTAATTCTGCGAGCGCTGTTGGGGCAGGTGCGCAATCATCGTGGATTAACCAAATCCATTCGTGCTCAACAGCTTTCGGCAATTTATCGACTGCAAGTGAAATCGCTTGTCCAAAACCAGTATCACGGTCGGCAGAGATAAATGGGATGCGTGCAGATTTTAATAATTTTGTAGATGCATCTTCTGATCCTGTATCGACCGCAGTAATTAAATTAATTGGTCGAGTTTGAGAAGTCAGTGCTGCAACAACTTCGGGTAACCACAGTGCTCCATTGTGAGAAACAAGAACTGCTGTTACGCGATGCTTATCTACATCGGCTAGGGAAGCCATAAGAACAACTCGCTATCTCCTAAGAGATGCAAGAACCTTAAGCGGTGCGACGCTTTAAGCGACGGCGTTCGCGCTCTGATAATCCGCCCCAAATTCCAAAGCGTTCATCGTGTGCAAGTGCGTATTCCAAACATTCTGCGCGAACATCGCATGAAAGACATACGCGCTTTGCTTCGCGAGTGGAGCCGCCTTTTTCCGGGAAGAACGCCTCTGGGTCAGTTTGAGCGCATAATGCGCGCTCCTGCCAAGAGAGTTCCATGTTCTCGCCAGATGCGAGTGTGACTGTTGGGCCTGACGTGGGGATTGGGGAGTTCTGGGCTGCGGGTTGGATCGGCATATCGTCGATGCTCCATTAGCTGTCCTTGTCTCATCCCTCATGGAAAAGACGTTCTTAAGAGTGAATTACACGCTTGTAACTCGCTCATGTCAAGCCCAGAGCCGGTCCTCTGGGTGAATATTTACGCTTGATTTCTAAGGAATTGAAAGAATTTCGTCATTTGTCACACATGATGAGGTTATTTTCACATTATTTTCGACTTCTGCACCAGTTGCCACAAATGAATCAATAATTTTCGCATTCGGGCCAATCACACAACCGGCTTCAATGATGGAGCCATCAATATGCGCCCCTGCCCCAACAGATGAATTAGGGCCAATGCAGCTGCCCCCAGTAATCACAGCGGTGGGATCAATTGTTGATCCAGGCATTACCAAGAAATTACCGCTTCGCTTGACGATATCGATAGAAGCTTTCAATAAGGCTCGTGGAGTTCCGATGTCTAACCAATACGCATTTTCTAGATATCCAAAAACTTTAGCTCCGTTTGCAACTAACTGCGGAAATGTTTCCCGTTCAACTGAAACAACAGTATCTAATGGAATTGTTGAAATAACACGAGGGTTAAATACATAACAACCAGCATTAATCTGATTAATTACCGGGTTTTCCATCTTTTCTAAAAATGCTGTCACACGGCCATCACCATCGGTTGGAACGCATCCAAATGCCCGTGCATCTTCTACTTGAGTCAAGTGCAACGTCACATCAGCATCATGTGATTCATGTTGGCGAATTTGCTCTGCCACATTATGAGAGCTCAAAACATCACCATTGAGAATCACAACTGATTCATTAGTCTCAAGTAATTTCGCCGCATTGCGTATTGCCCCACCCGTTCCGAGTGGTTCTTTCTCAACTGCATACTTTATTCTTAAGCCCCACTTGGTTCCATCACCAAAGTATGGAATAAAAACATCCGAAAGATATGAGGTTGCCAGGACGATCTCGGTGATTCCTGCAGCTTTGGCCATATTTAATTGATGTTCTGTGACAGGTATGCCAGCCACGGTAAGCATTGGCTTTGGTGTGTTCTTAGTTAGTGGCATCAGGCGTGTGCCGAAGCCGCCGACTAATAAAATCGCTACCGCCATGGTTTAAGCCTTAATACGTTGGGCTGCATCAGCTATTTGGGCATCTGTAGCTGTCATTGCAATACGTATATGGCGGGCTCCAAGTGCCCCATAAAATGAACCTGGCGTTGCCAATATTCCGCGCTTAGCAAGCCATGAAACACTTTCCCAAGCATCTTCATTGCGGGTGCACCATAGATACAAACCTGCGTTACTAAATTCAATGGTAAATCCTGCGGCTTCTAGGGCCGGACGTAGTGCATCTTTACGTGAGTTGTAGCGAGCGCGTTGTTCAACAACATGTTTGTCATCAGTTAGTGCAACTGTCATCGCTTTTTGCACAGGTAGCGGCACCATCATTCCGCCATGCTTTCTGATTTCGCGAATTCTGGTGATTAATTCTGAATCACCGATCATGAATGCTGCTCGATAACCAGCCATTGATGAGCGCTTTGAAAGGGAATGAACAGCCAAAATATTTGTGTTGTCTCCCCCAGTATGAGAAAGAACTGAAACAGGTTGGGCCGATTGAGCAAACTCCAAGTAACACTCATCAGAAACCAACAAAGCTTTATTTGTACGGGACCAATGGATGCAGGCTTTGATCTCTGCATCACTATGTACTCGACCAGTTGGATTTGATGGGGAGTTCAACCAGGCTAAATCTGCAGTAGGCCAGCTCTGTGCATCTATTGCAACCGGAATTGATTCGGCGCCTGCTAGCACTGCCCCAACGTGATAGGTCGGATAGGCAATTTCAGGAATTAATACTTTTTTAGATTCTAGAATTGTTGGAAGCCATGCAACTAGCTCTTTGGATCCAATTATTGGCAGAACATCAAAATCTCCTGTTGCACCTAATCGCTCTACGGCCCACTTCTTAATTGCTGACCGAAGCTCTGGTGTTCCGGCTGTAACTGGGTAGCTTGGCGAGTTTGATGCATCACGCAATACCTGCTGAATAAATTCTGGAGTCGGATCAACTGGGGTGCCTTGTGAAAGATCGATTATTCCTTGAGGATGCGATCTAGCTATATCTCCGTATGGTGCGAGTGCATCCCAGGGAAAATCTGGGAGCTGGCCGCGCAATGCTTACTCGCTCTTTGGTGGAAGCGCAGTTACTGAAGGGTGATCTGTGCCCGTTGGGCCGACCTTGCTTGCACCGCCTGGTGATCCAATTTCAATGAAGAATTCAGTATTTGCCTTGCTGAAATCTTTCCACTGTCCAGGAACATCATCTTCGTAATAAATTGCTTCAACCGGACACACTGGCTCGCAAGCACCACAGTCAACGCACTCATCAGGCTGGATATACAGCATGCGTCCGCCTTCATAGATGCAATCCACGGGGCATTCTTCGATGCAGGATTTATCTTTTACATCGATGCACGGTTCAGCGATCACATATGTCACGAGCAGCCTCCAAAAAATCTAGCGAATTGGTTACCGGCGAATTCTAACTCCTACAGTGGCTGATGCGCGATATTTGCCGACTCGGTTTATCGTTCTGTTATGCCAACCGAGCTAGAAGCCACCTTTGCCTCACTTATAGGCAAAAGGGTCAGTATTCGGCTGCACGATCCAGAAGGTGGGTATCGAGACATTCTTGGCCATCTCGAGACGCCCTTCACCCTAAGAAATCGACATGACGATCTGATCGAATTTGCTCATGACCAGATATTTGTCTGGCGCGAAGTAATAGAGCGCACATGAAGTTATATGACACTAAATCACGTCAACTAAAAGAGGTGACGGCAACTGATGGATTGCTAACAATGTATTGCTGTGGGCCTACCGTTTATCGAGATGCACATGTTGGCAATCTGCGAACATTTATGTTGGCGGACTTAATTTCACGTGTGGCGGTATTAGGTGGAGTTAAGCCAAAACTAATTCAAAATATTACTGATGTTGGACACATGTCTGAAGATTTCACGGGAGATGACAAGATTTTGACTCAAGCCACAATTGAGAGAAAAAGCCCTCTTGAAATTGCGCGAAAGTATGAAGAAAAGTTTCATGATGATTTAACTCAGTTAAACATTGGCAAGGCACATGCCTATCCAAGAGCCAGTGAGAGTATCGAATTAATGCAATCGATGATTGGTGAACTAATCGAAAGAGAATTTGCCTACATTGGCGGTGATAAAACAGTTTACTTTGATGCTCAAAAATTCGACAGTTACGGTTCAATCAGCGGAAATAAATTAGATTCACTCTTACCTGGTCATAAATTCGAAAATCATAATGATGGAGCGAAAAGATTCCATGCGGACTGGGCATTATGGAAAACAGCCGGTGATCGCAGTGAAATGATTTGGGATTCACCATGGGGCCCAGGCTTTCCTGGCTGGCACATTGAATGTTCTGCAATGTCCATGGACATGCTTGATAAACACGTTGATGTGCATATTGGTGGAATTGATCTGCGGTTCCCACATCATGAAAATGAACGTGCGCAATCAAATGCGGTTATCGGCCAAGAAGCAGTTGATGTGTGGGTACATGGCGAACATCTGCTGTTTGAGGGTAAAAAGATGTCGAAAAGTAGCGAGAATGTCGTCTTAGTGAGCGACATCATCGCGCGCGGGATTGATCCATTGGCGTTGCGTCTGTGTTTCCTAGAAAATCGCTATAGGTCTCAAATGGATCTGACATGGAATTCGATAACTGCTGCCAATGAAACACTAAAGCGATGGCGTAATAAAATGTCTACCTGGAGCCACTCCCCAACAACTTCCATTGATCCTGAAATGGAATCAGCATTTAATAATGACTTAGACACACCAAAGGTCATTCTTCGTTTGCGAGAAATCGAGAAGAGTAATCTGGAAAATAAGCGTGAGCTATTTATGTATGCCGATCAGGTACTTGGATTAGATCTTGACCGCCCTATTCTCGCTCGCGAATTAACTGCTCAGATGCAAACACTTCTTGATGAGCGCACAAAAGCCCGAAGTGAGAGTCGTTGGGCAGATAGTGATGCTTTGCGGATTCAATTAGAAAATCTTGGGTTACAAATTCAAGACACTGCCGATGGGCAGAACTGGTCTTAAAGTGGGGTCAAAATCGCAATTACAACTGCGATGAATCCAAAGTTAATCAGGGAAACCCCGATTGCACTGCCTTGAATCAAATACTCTTCATTAACTCCAGGAAACCCTGCACGTAAGATTACAAAGCCCCACGCAGCAGCAGCGATAAATCTATAGATTCGTTTTCCCCACAAACGTCCTGCTGCCCAAATACCAATGCAGGTGGCTGCAATTGAGAGTATCAACCCAACTGGTGGAAGGAAGCTGTAAATAAAGACAGAGCTAGCGCCTAGTGCCAAACCCAAAAGAAGTGAATATAAATAACGCATTAGAGAACTACACCTGATGTTAAATCTATTTCGCGACCCTTGGAATCAAATGGTGCACTCTTTACGCCTTTTACAAGGGTGTAGTACTCATCGCCCCAAATCTGCATTCCAAGATTATCGGACAGTGCAAAGAATGGCCCATCTAATGCAATTTGAGTTTCATGGGCTTTCATGGCTGCCATCTTTGAATCTACGTATTCTGCGCCATTAATTAAAGTTGTAACAAACTCATCATCTTTTGCAAATGGAACATCATCGATACTTTCAGCACCGAAGAAATCTGAACCAATTTCCTTCATTTTTTCCATGCTTTGCGCGATCACAGATTTGGGGATTGTGTTCCAATAAATCTTTTGAATCTGCCATGATGATAATTCGGATGCGCGCATTGCAACTCTGTGTGCCTGAATGTGATCTGGGTGACCGTATCCGCCAATTTCATCATAAGTAATCAAGATGTGTGGTTTAAGTTCTTCAATTACATCCACAAGAATTTTTGCAGCAGTGTCTAAATCTGCCTGCCAAAAAACATCGGGGCGATTATTTGGTTCTGTACCCATCATGCCGCTATCTCTAAATTTTGTAGACGGTGCTCCAAGGAATCGATAATCAGAAATTCCAAGAGCTTTCATGGCAAGTGCAAGTTCTGTTTCGCGATGAGATCCCAGCAAATCTTGTTCGGTACTAGCTAGATGCGAGAGTCCAGGAACTAATACTTCGCCCTCTTCACCACGTGTGCAGGTCACAAGGGTCACTTGAGCCCCACGATCGGCATAAAGTGCCATTGTTGCTCCATTGTTGATGGTTTCATCATCAGGATGTGCATGCACGAGCAGGATTCGAATACCTTCATATGGGCGGTTCATGATTGGTAATTCTGCCGTACGATTACTCCAATGAGTAACCTAGACACAACCAACAAGGCGCGTTTGCCTCGCGATGAGCGCCGAGCATTGTTGCTTTCAGCAGCCCTTGAAGTTTTCACCGCTGCTGGCTACCACTCTGCTGCAATGGATGAGATTGCAGATCGTGCAAATGTTTCAAAGCCAGTTTTGTACCAGCACTTCCCATCAAAACTCGATTTATACCTAGCGGTTCTCGATTTGCACATCGATTCTTTGGTATTTGAAATTCAAAAGGCAATTGCTTCGACCCCAGATAATAAGGATCGAGTGCATGCAACTGTTGATGCTTACTTTGCATTCATTGAAAAAGAAGGTGAAGCATTTCGCCTACTGTTTGAAAGTGACATGAGTGTTGAACCACAGGTTCGACAACGACTTAACCGTATGACGTACGACTGTGCAGCTGCAGCTAGTGCTGTAATTGCAATTGATACTGGCCTACCAAAAGAGGCATCAATGCTTTTGGGTGTTGGAATGATTGGTTATGCGCAAGTAACTGCTCGTCACTGGCTCGAACGAGATAGCAAGTTGAGTCGACAAGAGGCTGTGGAACTAGTTCACAACCTAATGTGGCGAGGCATTTCAGGTTTCCCGCGCAATTAATCCCGATAGGAACAAATTTATATGTCACCAACATTTGCCGAACTGCCCCTGCGCAGCCAAACAATTGAAGCTCTTCACGCCCATGGCTTCTTAGCTCCCTTCGCCATTCAAGAAATGGTCTTGCCAATCGCACTTGCTGATGGCGATGTGATCGGACAAGCAAAGACTGGAACAGGTAAGACCCTTGCATTTGGTATTCCTGTCATCGAACGAGTGATTGCTCCTCACGATCCTGAGTGGGCTGACTTTGCAAACAAAGGAATGCCACAGGTTTTAATTGTTGTTCCTACCCGCGAGCTATGTACTCAGGTAACACGCGATATTGAAGAGCTTGCATCCAACCGCGGAATCCGCACACTTGCCGTTTATGGTGGACGGGCATTTGAACCACAAATTGAAGCACTGCACGCTGGAGTTGAAATTGTTGTGGGTACACCAGGGCGACTTCTTGATTTATCTCGCCAAGGACAGTTAAAACTCAAAGAGGTTTCTCGCTTAGTTCTTGATGAAGCAGATGAAATGTTAGATCTTGGTTTCTTGCCTGATGTTGAAAAGATTCTTTCAAGCACACCTAATCGCACGCAAACTATGTTGTTCTCGGCAACTATGCCTGGAGACATCATCGCTCTTGCTCGACGCTTCATGAATCAACCAATTCATATCCGCACACAGGACAGCGAAGATGAGGGCGCCGTTGTTACCCGTATCAAGCAACATGTTTTGCGAGCTCATGCAATGGACAAAATTGAGATGCTGGCACGAATCTTGCAAGCCGATGGTCGAGGACCAACAATGGTTTTCTGTCGCACTAAGCGCACGGCACAAAAGACCGCTGAAGATTTGATGGAGCGTGGCTTTAGAGCCGCTCCAATCCACGGTGATCTAGGACAAAGTGCACGTGAAAAAGCGCTAGGTGACTTCAAGGCAGGAAAATCAGATGTTCTTGTTGCAACAGATGTTGCAGCCCGCGGTATTGATATTGATGGCATCACACACGTAATCAACTATCAATGTCCTGAAGATGAAAAAACATATGTGCACCGTATTGGCCGTACTGCTCGCGCAGGTGCTCACGGTATCGCCGTAACATTTGTTGATTGGGATGAACTTGCGCGCTGGAAGATGATTAATCAAACTCTTGAACTTGGTCTTGCAGAACCTGAAGAGACCTACTCATCCTCAGAGCATTTGTATGAAACGCTAAATATTCCAGCTGGTTCAACAGGCCGACTTGTTAAGGCAAAGCCTGTAGCAAAAGTTGAATCTAAGGAATCTCGAGCACCTCGTGCCAAGCAAGTGGCTGCTCCAGTTCGCACCGAGCGCACCGAACGCGCACGCACCCGTACTAAGAAGTTTAAAGAGAGTTAAGCCGCAACAAACACGCGAATTGCATCAACAAGCATCTGCACCGCAATAGCTGCGAGCAATAAACCTGCAATACGAGCAACCAGAGTGACACCTGATTCCTTGATGACATTTAAAATTGTTGTTGACGCCATTAAGGCTGCCGCAATTGCAACGTGGACTGCGATGACTGCTGCTACTAAGCCAAGTGCCATACTGGTTGTGTCTACTTGCTGAACGAAGATCATTGTTGCAACGATTGCTCCAGGGCCGGCCAGGATAGGCGTGCCTAGCGGAACCAATGCAATATTGGAATCTCCATCATCACCATGCTTTTTAGAATTTCCGGTCAAAAGCTCTAGCGCAACTAGCAAAAGCAAAAGTGCACCTGCAGCCTGCAGCGCTTCCATAGAGATATTTAGATAATTTAAAATTGCCCGGCCAAAGAGAGCAAAAATTGAGATCACAAGGAGTGAAACAGCTGCTGCCTGAATAGCCAGGATGCGTCGAACTCGAGGTGATTTATCTGCAACCAAACCTAAGAAAATAGGTGTTGCGCCAGGAGGATCCATGATCACAAATAGCGTTACAAAAGATTGGACCGCAAAAGTTACTGCGCTTATGTCTTTCATGCGTTAACCACCCTTCGTGCATCTGCTTGTGACTCTAGCTTCTGCCATTGTTCCCTACTTGTGTGGTTTTCTGCTAATAAATTCATTTTTCCAGTGCCGTGATAATCACTACTTCCGGTGACAACAAGATCTAGTTCTTGAGCAATCACGCGCAACATTGCACGCTCATCAGGGTTTTGGTCCCTATGGTCGACTTCTATTCCGTTAAGACCTGCTACCACTAAGTCTGCAAAGTCGTCGGGTTTTAAGATCTGCCCTCGGTGTGATGCAAAGGGATGGGCAATTACAGCAACTCCACCTGCTCTGCGAATCAATGCAATTGCCTCAACTGGCGTTGGGGCGGCATGTGAAACATAAAAGCGTGAATCATTGTGTAATAACTCAATAAAAGCTTCATCTCGAGATTTAACAATTTTCTTAGCAACTAATGCATCAGCCAAGTGCGGACGCCCCATTGTGGCTCCTGCCGGCATGGCTTTTTCAACATCTTCTATTGAAATATCCATACCTTCGGCTCGCATTTTTTCAATCATTGTGCGCATTCGCGGTAAACGCCCATCGCGAGTTTCTTCTAAGACTGTTTGCATCTCTTTATGGTTTGGATCAAAAAGCATCCCCAACATATGAACACTCACGCCATCAGTTGTCAGACATGAAATTTCAGCACCTAACACTAACTTGAGGCTTCCCCGCAATGCTTGCGTTGCTTCTTCCCACCCTGATGTTGTGTCGTGATCTGAGATTCCTAATACCTCTAAGCCCTGAACAATTGCTTTGTTAACTAACTCTCTTGGCCGATCGGTACCGTCACTACAGGTTGTATGTGTGTGTAAATCAATCATTGCTCGCGCCTCGTGTTCTGGTGACAACTAAGACACAACCCAGCAAAATCAATGCAATGCCTGGAATAATTCCAACCGGAGGTCTTTGATCCAACCACCAGAATGCCAGAATCGCACTTACTGGAACTTCAAAAAACACAATTAGAGAAACTACTGCAGGAGAAACTCTCTTTAATGCAGAGTTAAACATTGAGTGCCCTAGTAGCTGTGCTCCGAGAATTAATCCTAAGAGAATCCACCACTCTTTTGCGCTAAAAGAAAATATTTCATTGCCAGCAATTAATGCCATGGGCAGCGCTGTCATCGAACATATGAAATAACAAATGGTTGTGTAGGTAGTCGTTTCTAGAGTTCTTTGTGCTTTAGAGCCAGCAATCATGTAGGCAGCTGCAAGTGCTGCGGAAATAAGAGCAGCTAGATCTCCTAAAAATGACTTGAACGAAATTTGGAGATCTACGCCCACAACAAGTAATACGCCAGCAAAACTCACAATCATTCCGAGCCACGCTTTAGATGGGATATGACCGCCTGAAAACTTCACAAACATGGCAGCAAATATTGGTTGCAAAGCAACTAAGGCGGTTCCGGCTGCAACCGTTGTCATTCTCATTGCTAAGAAGAATCCGACAAAGTGAAGTGCTAATACAACTCCAGCAGCTACCGCCCACTTCACGCCAGCCCTGTCGCGCTGGTGACGAAGTGCAAATGGCAAGGTCACGAGTGATCCGCCAAGATTTCTCCAGAAGATCAATGTCAGGACAGGCATTGTGCTCATCGCGATTAATGGCCCAGAAGTTCCTATTCCAATAATTCCTAGACCTAAACGAATCAGATCTGGACGTGCGGGCATCGCCGTATGTTGGTTAATGCGTTCGCCTGCGTTCATAAGAGAAAGGTACCCTTATCCCATGAGCAGCAATCTCCTAAACCGAGTATTTCTCGCCCGTCTTGCAGGTACTGCGGTCTTTGACCCAAATGGTGATCCAGTAGGAAAGGTGCGTGATGCTGTCGCGACCCTTCGTTCTACAAATCAACCCCCAAGAATTCTTGGATTAGTTGTTGAAGTTCCATTGCGCCGTCGTGTTTTTGTTCCGATCACTCGTGTGACTTCTATTGAAAGTGGAGCTGTAGTAATTACTGGCTTACTAAATATGCGCCGATTCGACACTCGCCCCGGTGAAGTTCTAGTTCTCGGCGAAATGCTAGATCGTTCAATTACATTAGTTGAATCTGGTGAGGCTGTTGTTGTCGAGGATATGGGAATGGAAGAAACACGAACCGGTGATTGGTTTATCAATCGCGTCCACATTATGCGTCGAGGTCGAGGCTTACGTCGTAAAGGCGCGACTTCAACTGTTGCGTGGGAAGAGGTAACAGGTTTTGCGAGCACCGAACAAAACCAAGGTGTGGCAAATTTAATGTCAACACTTGCCAACCTACGCGCCGCCGACCTTGCAGCCGTTTTACAAGATCTAGCACCTAAGCGTCGTATTGAAGTTGCGATCGCACTTGATGATGAACGTCTTGCGGATGTTCTTGAAGAGATGGATGAGACAGATCGCGTTGCACTGCTAGCCGAACTCGAAGGCGAACGCGCTGCAGATGTATTGGGCGAAATGGATCCAGATGATGCTGCCGACTTGCTTCGAGAAATTGGTGAAGAGCGCGCTAATGCACTTATTGAATTAATGGAGCCAGAAGATGCAGAGGATGTTTTGCGTCTGATGAACTACGAAGATTATTCAGCAGGCGGAATGATGACGACAGAGCCAATTGTGCTCACCGCAGATTCAACAGTTGCAGATGCGCTAGCAGCAGTTCGTCAAAAAGAAATTTCACCTGCACTTGCTTCACAGATTTATATCTGTCGTCAGCCAGTTGAAACGCCTACCGGCCGCTTCATTGGCGTTGTTCATTACCAACGTCTGCTGCGTGAACCGCCTGCAACGCTTTTGGGCTCAATCGTTGATAACGACTCTAAGGGTGTTAATCCAGATGCTACTTTGCACGAGGTTTCATCGTATTTAGCTAGTTACAACATGCTTTCACTGCCTGTAGTTGATGCTAATGAGCGTTTACTAGGAGCGGTAACAGTTGATGACGTGCTCGATCACTTGTTGCCAGAGACTTGGCGACATGATCACCGAGAAAAATCACCAGTATCTTTCAAGACAGAAACATTGTAGGGAGGTCAAAACATGGCACGCAATAACGGATTAGATACCCCACGCGAGACCCGTCGTTCGCTACGTCCTAACTTTGATCCAGAAACTTTTGGTCGTTTATCAGAGCAATTCGCGCGCTTCCTAGGTACTGCACGCTTCCTCGTATACATGACTTTCTTTGTTCTGTTTTGGGTTTTGTGGAACTTTATTGCACCAGTTGATCTTCGTTTTGATAATTATCCATTTATCTTCTTAACTCTGATTCTCTCCTTGCAAGCTTCATATGCCGCCCCACTCATTCTTCTTGCGCAAAATCGCCAAGCAGACCGCGATCGCATTCAGCTCAATGAGGATCGTGGCCAAAACGAGCGTTCAATTGCAGATACCGAGTATCTGACCCGCGAACTTGCAGCGTTGCGTAACTCTTTGGGCGAGGTTGCAACTCGTGACTTTGTGCGAAGTGAATTAGCTGATTTAGTAGATGAACTTGCTAAAGAGTTACGTAGAGATACCCAATCTGACTCCAACTAGGGATTTATTTCGTTTCACAATTTTTTCTGCGATCTCTAATATTGCAATAGCTGCTACCGAAGTTGGGTCTGCTTCAACAATTGGTGCACCTTCATCTCCGCCAGTTCGCAATGCCGGGCTAAAAGGAATCTTTCCAAGTAGTGGCACATCGCTACCCACTAATTGAGATAGGCGACGAGAGGTTTCCTCTCCTCCACCTTCTCCAAACAATGACATCGGTTCACCGCATGCTGGGCAAGGAAACTGCGACATATTTTCAATAACGCCTATTACATGCTGATGAATTTGGTGGGCAATGCGCCCTGCACGCTCTGCAACTTCAGCTGCTGCTATTTGTGGGGTTGTAACGACAACAATTTCAGAGTTTGGAATCAACTGCCCCAGTGAAATAGCTAAATCACCGGTGCCGGGCGGAAGATCGATTAACAAAAGATCAAGATCGCCCCAGTAGGCATCGGAAAGTAGCTGCTCAAGAACACGGTGCAGCAGGGGCCCACGATAGGCAACAGGATCTGAACGCTCAGGCTTAAACATTTCCATGGAAACGGTCTTAACACCGTAGGACTCCAGCGGGATAAACATTTGATCAATTGCAGTTGGTCGTTGCCCCATCAATCCCATTAAGCGAGGAATTGAGTGGCCATAAACATCGGCATCTAAAATTCCAACATTCAAACCCTTTTTAGCCGCTGCAACTGCCAGGTTGGCGGTAACAGAAGATTTTCCGACTCCGCCTTTTCCAGATGCAATTCCGATAACACGAGTAAGTGAATCGGGTTGGGCAAAAGGAATAAACTTTTCACGGCCTCCACGAACAATCTTTTTAACATTATTTCTTTGTTCTTCGGTCATTACTCCAAATGTTAAATCAACAGATGCAACACCTTCTACGTTAGTAACCGCAGTTGTAACATCATTGCGCAATCGATCTTGCATCGGGCAGGCAGAAATCGTAAGTAAAATTGTGAGTGATACGGCACCATTTTTTTCCTGTAAATCTTCAACCATTCCTAAATCGGTAATTGGCTTGCGAAGTTCGGGATCTTGAACCTTTGCTAGTGCATCAAAAATCTGCTCGACTAATGTCATAACAAATCTGGATCAATCATTGCCTTTGGACGATTTACCTTTGGCTTAGGTGATCCTTCGTCTAACAAATCAGCAACCTGCTTTTTCATAAATGTTTTTGGGTTTAAATCTTTAGGCTGTAAATCTTCAAAGCCGGGTCCTAGGTTTTCACGAAGCTCGGCGGTAGCAGTTGAGGCTAAGCCACGAAGTTTTTTTACCCATTGCGCAGCTTCAACAGCTAATTTCGGCAACCGTTCAGGGCCAACCAAGATTATGCCCAAAATTGCAAGGCCTAATACTTCACCCGCACCGATGTCAAAGAACATGACGTTAGCCTACGGTAATTATTTCTTTGCGGCGATCAGAGTAAGTGTGACCGTTTTCTTCACGCCATCTCGCAGGAATCCAAGGATCACTCGATCCCCCACATTTTTTGCTCGCACAGAAACGATGAGCTCTTCAGGTGAGTAGATCTCTTTTCCATCGATCTCAATGATCACATCTCCACCTCGCAAGCCCGCCTTTTCAGCTGGGCTTCCGGGCAAGATTCCGCGCCCAGATGTCGAGACCTGTGCGCCATTTTCTGTGTAATTCATATTTAGTGAGACACCAATTACTGGATAGGTTGCAACACCATTTTTTATCAATTGATCAGCGGTCTTACGTGCCTGATTAATCGGGATAGCAAAACCTAATCCAATTGAACCAAGTTGCGAGGTTGTGCCAAGGGATGCAATTGCAGAATTAACTCCAATAACCGCACCAGTTGCATCAACAAGAGGTCCTCCAGAGTTTCCTGGATTAATTGCCGCATCTGTTTGAAGTGCATTGATAAATGAGCTCTCACT
>Ga0209443_1000389_pt1 | contig 29760 bp, 30 predicted proteins | sample LauGreBMM110DCMD_2_FD_187571 | JGI IMG/M metagenome (GOLD analysis project Ga0209443, IMG submission 187571) | Freshwater lake microbial communities from Lake Michigan, USA - Su13.BD.MM110.DCMD (SPAdes) (version 2) | ecosystem: Environmental > Aquatic > Freshwater > Lake | place: Lake Michigan... | reverse complement strand
CGGTGCATTGGAAAACGGTTGTGGAAGAGGCCGCTGGGCCTCGTAGTATTCGTGTATCCAATTGTAGTTTGTATTTCCCGACAGCTTGGGAATTTGGTGCAAGCCCTTCCTGGGACCCGCCTTTCGTCGAGCCTCTGCAGCCTCACCTCCTGGATCGTTGGTGGTCATTATTGCTGGTCTTATTTATTAAATGACATCTTTTGGATGGATTGAATTCCAAACGGAAATAAAATACTTACGGGCGCTTTGATTTACACACCGGGCATCAATACGGGCAAGGACCTTATGTCCAGGATTTGTTTCGCAACGTGCCAGACGGCTCACCACCCAGTAGAGAATAGGCAGCGAGGCACGGCTGCAATGGCGCAGCAGCTCCGAAAGATAAGAGCAGGAAAAGTTTAAATTGTCTAGCGCAGTAAAAATCCGGGCGGAAACCTCGGGCTCGAAAGTCTTTTGCGGAAGACTTGTAAATGTCTTCCAAAAAAGATCAGGGCTGTCTTGCAGCTCCATTGCAATAATGTTTCCTGCAACGGGGTGTAACATATACTCAAACATTTCAATGTTATTGTCGAGAATAGCTTTGCGCAAATTAACAAGGTTCCCATCACTACCATCATACATTTTTATTAAATAATACTATTCGATGGGCAAGTTGAAATTTTCCGCCCGTTCGCATTAGGTTATGCTTCTTGCACATCTCAACCAGCTGCAATCGGCTCAGCGTCTTTACCATAAGCAATGCCCTGTCATGGTCTTCCCGCTGGGCGTCTACCATATTGTTTTTTTTCTTCAAAATATCTTCCGCGCTCTCTTCTGCCTCTTCACACTTGTTTTCACATGCGGCGCTTTCTTCTACCCTTTCACCCACGGCGCTTTCTTTTACCCTTTCACACACGGCGCTTTCTACTGGTATATCCACTTCACACTCGCTTTTTTCTGGTATTTCCCCTTCACATGCAACGCTTTCTTCTACCCTTTCACACACGGCGCTTTCTTCTACCCTTTCACACACGGCGCTTTCTGCTGCTCCTTTACACACGGCGCTTTCTTCTGGTATATTCACTGCGGCGCTTTCTTCTACCCTTTTACACACGGCGCTTTCTTCTACCCTTTCACACACGGCGCTTTCTGCTGCTCCTTTACACACGGCGCTTTTTTCTACCCCCTCACACAAGGCGCTTTCTTCTACCCTTTCACTTACGGCGCTTTCTTCAACCCTTTCACTTACGGCGCTCTCTTCAACCCTTTCACACACGGCGCTTTCTTCTACCCTTTCACTTTCACACGCATCTACTGCGGCGCTTGCCTCTTCTTTTTCATCAACGCCGGCGCTTTCCAGCTCGCTATCGACTAGATCGTAGCTGTGATCAGACGCAGCGTCCGAAATTTCTGGCTTCCTTCTTTCTCCCGCGAAAAGAATGTTTGGAAAAAAAGATTTCAACAGAATAAGCATTTTTATTACAGCTATTTATTTTGCACTGAAAAAATCGAATTTCCACGCAGCGCACTTTCAAACTGCCAGCCAACCTCCGCACAGATTTTTCGGAAAATATCGTCCTGTTGCTCAATCTTGCGTTCGTCTTTCAACAACCGAAACAACCCAAAAAACTGCGGCATGTTCTCAATCCGACAGAACTGCCACGCGCAGTACGCATACGATATAAAATGCTTGCGCGATGCCGGCTTGTTGCGTTCGTAGGGATCCACTATCGTTAAAAACATCGCACAGAGCCGATTTTCCGCCTGAATGGGGATCCGCGTCAGCTGCAGACCCAGTAGCCGCGCTTCAATCAACACCACATACTTGATGAACTTTCGCAGCCCCATTGCCTTGAGACCAGATATAATCTCCTCCTGCACACAGGGCACCTGTCCGCGACACCCCGCAAGATTAACAAGAATCTCCGGCATGTGGCTCTCGAGCACGGGGTTCAATTTCTTGCCCTGCAGCAGATGCAGAAAGTCCCGGAAATTGGTCTCCCGTTTGTTGGCAAGGACCTGCACGTCTGCATCTTCTCCGGAACAAGACACCGCCTGGCTTCGCTCCGTATGCACCTGAGTCGTCCCACAGACCACACAGAGCAAAAAGCCATCCTCGCCCCGTATGTTCATCGGAATTTGACACACCGGACACACCATTGTATTGCACCGATGTACCGGAAACGAATCGGTGTCGCAAAACCGGCCCTTGAAATCCTCTACTATTGCCCGCCGCTCTTCGCCCGAGCTCGTGCCCTGGTAGCAGCCAATGTAGCGCAGGGTGGTTTCCCGCTGTACATTCGACATATTAACATATTAACACATTAATATACATATAGCTATACATTAATTAAACAGTACCGCAATATCGAGCAAGGAATTGCTTTCGTCAACACCTTGGCGCTGCAGCTGCGCCATCTGGTAGCGCAGCTCCGAGAGCCGCTTCGCCAGAACATAAGGCTGCAGGGTGCCGTCAATTCCCTCGTTGGCCGTCAATCTGGAAATATCACCAGAAAGATTGCTCAGCCGCTCCGAGTTTGCCTGAAGCTTTCCCACATGCGCCTGAGAGATGCGCCGCATATAAACCTGGGTAATTTCCGCAAATTCGCCATTCGTCAACGAAGCGACGTCCTGTGTTGTCTCGGTGTTATTGCGCGCCCGCTTAGGTTTTAATTTCTGTGTTGGTGTTTCCAAGGGTCTTTTGACGGGAGCGGCAACAGGAACGGAAACAACAGCAACGGGATTCACCTGTAAAACATCTGCGGGCTTCATAAACCGCAAAATGGACATGGGCTTTTTTGCGTTCATTGTGTTTGATAATTAAATTTTTAACAAAGTAAACTTCTTAAAAAAAACACACACACATGCTGCCAAATTTTACCACTGCAGTGGCTTGCGTCGCAATACTGGTTGTTATTGCCACACTGGTGTACCTGTTTCTCCAGAAGTTTTCCCTTCACTCCAAGCGCATCGAGGCTTGTTCAGAATCATTGAAAATCTTGCGCACTATGGTGCTTAGTCAGGACGAGGTCGTTCATCTCATTGAAATGCACCGAACCGCAAAACCCCAACAGCGCTTCCCAAACACACAACAAATTCCAAAAGTTGTTATACCAAACCCCTTTGTTTTGCCGACTGGTAGGCCGGCCGCCCCACCGGCCGCCCCAGCCCCACCTACAGCCCCACCGGCCGCCCCACCGGCAGCCCCACCGGCCGCCCCACCGGCTGCCCCACTGCCCGCCCCACCGGCCGCCCCACCGGCTGCCCCACTGCCCGCTTCGCTGGCCGAGACGTCGGACAAGGAAGCTGGGCGTATCGCTGGGCGTCCCGTTGGTATATTCTCTGGCTTTCCGGCAAGTATGGTTGAGATTTTGCAGGAGGAGTCCGAGGAGGACAGCGATCCTCGAACCAGAGCAGCGTTTACCACCATGTTTTTTCCCAATATTGCCCCAACCCATAAAAAAACGCAGGAGCCAATGGTAATTACGGACGTAAATGATTAATCATTAATATTTATTTTTTATTAAACATAAATATGGCCGAAGACAAGGACTATTCCCCACCCTGGCTCCTACAGAAACCCCCTCAAATGTTCCCCGAGGACTGGGAACGCCTCACCGAGGCCTACTGGCTCTACACCAATATGTACTTTCGCCACACCGACATTACCCGCGCCTTTCTACACCCCCTCAACGTCGCCTACATCAATAGCATGCTGAACCGCGCACTCTCCGAAATTGTGGGCCATAAATTCACCTGCAAGGAGTTCTACACTGGCGAGCTGGCCCAGTCGCTGGCAGACACCGCCTACGGAAACTCCTCTTACGCAAATACCAACGACTCGCTGGCTCGCACCGAAATCGCAATCGACACGCTCACCGGCAAATTCATTGACTCCTGGATCTCGGACCTGTGGATCGGCTGGCGCAACGAGGCCCGCTTCCACGAATGGGCCATCGAAGACAACCGCATGAAATTTTTCCCCTACCCCGAGCAGGAGCAGCACACCAAAAACAATACCGCCATCGTTACGGGCGACTACATGCTTGCCAGTCCCTGGTCCGTCGGCTACGGGGACTTTTTGAAGCGCTTCGAGCAACCCCAGTGTCTTAACCCTGACTCTACCTCCCTGCCCTTTTTCTTCAACAGGATCCTGAACCCTGCCTTTGAATTCGAGCGGGGCTTCCCAGTCCCGTAGTTTTTTTTACAGCGGCGAGGGCAGCGGCGTATTGAAAAGCGCATAGTCGCCCTGCGGGTGTCCCATGGGACTGAAACCAAGGGTTGTTTCTTGGATTGAAGAATTGGCTGCCGCCCGAGTAAGCCGCGCGCCCCTGTTGATTTCCAGCAGAGCGTCTCCACTCTTTTTAAAGAAAAATTGGCTGCCGCTCAGCTGGTAAGCTGCGCCACCACCCAGCGAGGGGTCCAGGGGACTGTTGGGCACAACGCTCATGTTGATATTTACATCGGCAGAAGTTTCGGTAAAAATGGAATTGTCGCTATTTCCAAAGCGTGCATTGTGTGAACGCCAGGCTTCTGCATCTGCATTGAATTCGTATTGCATTGGTTTTATATATATTTTATATAAGGAAATAAAAAAAATTTACTTGTTATTTATTTTACAAAAAATTTGTCGTAGTTGCCTTTGGCAATTCCTGCCCGAATACACCGGTAATACGGCGACGGTCTCAATATTTCTATTATCCTATTCAGCGGAAAATCGTAGTAACGCACCACTGGATCCGTCACAAAAATAACGGGAAGCTTCTCCCGAACACACATTAGCCGCTCAAGAAGCGCCTCCTCCTCCGCAGGCTCAAGAAGCCGGTGCCGCGGCACAAGTCGGTGCTGCGGCGGATTAATATACAGAGCATTCATTGGCTTCACTTCAATGCTGTTGTCTTTCCGCAGTGCTGTTATCTTGTCTTGAAAAAGAACCATCACGTGACTACTCCCATGCCGCAACAGCTCTATGTTTTGCGCCGCTGGGCTCGTAAAGTTCCTGCTTAAACACATGTACACCAGCAGCGTCATTTCCGCACATGTCGACACCACAGATGCCGTCTCTCGGCATCGAACAGCCAGCTGCTCCGTCGGTTGCGTCGCGGTCGCTAGCAAAACTACCTGCGCCTTGGCCCGGCAAAATTGATTGTACAGTGTTTCTGCTGTCGCGCTCCACTGGACGCTCTGCCAGCCCCGGTCCCGCAAAAGCTCGTCCAGGTTGCGGCAACAGCGCAGCCACATTGCCTCACTAAGCTGGCTGGTCGTCCCGCTGGTCGTCCCGCTGGTCGCTGTCGCATCCTCCATCGTTTTAAAATTTTAACTGCCAAGCGCAAAAAACAGTGACAACAGTCGATGCGTGTCCCCTTGCACGCACGTGCTGCCCATCTCTTCTAGAATTTGCTTAAAAATCACCCTCGTATCTTCTGTTACTAGCCCTGCTACTGTTTTAAGCAGAGGCAATACGTATATGCCTAGCTCTGGGTCAAATAAATTCAAATGTCCTCTGATCTTTTTGAGTGCAATGCAGCAATAGCCTCCTCCTACTAGCTTGTCAACCACTGCAGTCGTTTCCTGAATCGTCGACGATGTTTGCCACATTTGCAACACTTCTTTATCAACCAGTAGTAGCTGATTGCGTAGCTCTGCTGTATATGCGTGCACATCATCCCCTCTAAAAAACATGTTTTATATAGTGTTGATATTACAATTACTCTGAGCACTGTACACGCTCCCCGCAGTAGCTGCTAGGCTAAAGCCTATTGTAAATAAGGAAAGCCAGGGATTGCCCGACATTGTGGCAGCTTCTCCAGCCGACGCAGACATCAATGAATGGCCAGCCATAAAAATACCTGCCCCACTTGCCAGTCCCCCTGCCATTGCCCCTGCCCAACCGGCACCGCTGCAGTTGCTATCCCGGTCGGCCTCTGCAGCATTGACGGGCTGGCTGACACTACTGTAAACAACAGAGAGCATGTCTTCCATGCTGACGTTGCTTGCCCCGATGGCTTGCACGAAGCCCACCCACCCCCCCGCAGCCCCGTAGCTAGGCGCCAATAGGCTTTTGAGTCCTTGGGTTGATACTTGATTGCCGTGCGTGAACCATCTCTGGTTGATAAACCCGACAACCAGATCCGAGTCCCACGGAATGCCGTACCAGGCTAGAAAATTATCTGTATGTGCCCAATTGGGATCCTTATTTCCCGAAGCATCCACCCCAAACCAGGCCTTATACGTTATAGGGTAAGTGTTTTCATCCGAATAGGGCAGCGTGTATGTTTCACCACTTGTTGAATTTGTCATAAAAAAGGGAACCCCCCACTCAATGAACTTGCAAATCCAGCCCTGGATGTCGTCCAGCCCCGGGTAAACCCCATATGGAGTTTTAAGTACTAGCGGTGCAATTGGTGGCAATGGACTTGGTATATGTAACGGATCAATGTAGCTCTGAATGTAGCTCGAATTCCAGGTGTACACTGCCGCATTATCAAAGCTTATTCCAGGATAGGTGTTGTTTCTAGCAACTAGCCAGCTATCCACCAAAAGATTTTCGCCAGACTCGAATTTAATTGAGTTGCACAGGTGTCTTGGAAGCACAAAGCCCTGATTAACCCCGGTCGAGTCGGGCGCCAAAATGTTTTTAAAGGGTACGGCGTTTAAAAACAAAATCTGGGTTTTTGTGAGTGTGTTGAACAGGTTTCCAGCGTAGTAGGTAATGTAGTACCAGATGGTGCTCTGCCGCGAGGCACAGAAGCCGGTTAAATTAAATAAATTGTTATACAAATCCCCGTGGTTGTTGGCCCACCAGCTAAAGAGAGTTTTGTTTCCCAGCCGGATAATCAAATACTGGGACAGTAAAAAAAGACCAATCCCAATACATATTTGCACGGCAGACCAGATTTCAAATTTTTTAACTGCTTTTGTCGCCTTGTTCATTTTATTCTTCAAATTATTTTTAAAGACACTTGCTGGTTCCACTTCCAAAAAAACTTAATAGCCCTGCTCCTAACCCTACCACCAAATCCGCCGGAAACGGAAAACACATCCCTGCTCCTACCGCGCTTCCCAGCGTGTTGACCACAGTACCCGTTATCGCCGAACCACTACATGGGTCAGGTCTCGCACTCGCCGCCCCAGGAAGCGCATTGGGTGGCGAAACAGACGCAAAGCAGATCCGCATCATTTGCTCGAAACTGGTGTCGTCGCTAAAACACGTCTGGGTCATCCCCACCCAGCCTCCCGCCTCGCCATTCTGGCCCTGCAGAAGCGTCCGCAACCCGAAATTCGAGAGCTGGTTTCCACTGGTGAACCAGGATTGGTTAATCAGCCCAATTATCAGGTCGCTGTCGTAGGGAATCCCATACCTAGCTAGAAAATTATCCGCATGTTTCCAGTTGGGATCAGGGTTTCCGTCATCTGTTATCCCAAACCATTCTTGCACGGCATTTTTCCCCAAGTCATCTTTCCCGGGAACTGCTAGCACCGGCATCCGGTAGCTGTTCCCACTGACCCGGTTCCAGTAGAACCCCATACATCCCCACTCAATAAACTTACATATCCACCCGTCAATGTCGCCTGGGTCAGGGTAGCAACCATTATTGCTGCTTACAAGACTGGGCTTCGACGGAGGACTCCAATCCTTGGTAATGGCTCCACTCTCAACAAGATAGGCATTGTTCCAGGTGTACTGCGCAACACTGTCAAGCTGGCGCTTTCTTTGGGTAGCCCAGGCGTCTGCCTGGTCGTCTTCACCGGGCGCAAATGTCACCGAGACACAGAGGTGGCGGGGCTTCATAAACCCCGTGAGTAACCCCGTGGTTGGATCAGGAGAGTATACCTGCGTGAACGCGGCTGCCTCGATGAATTGAATCTGCACGCGGTTCAACGAATTGAAGATATTGCCGAATGCCTTGGTGATTCCATACCAGACATAGGACTGTCGCGAGGCTATAAAATTGTAGAAGTTCAGGTACTGGGAGTACTGGGACCCGCCGTACGTTTTCCACCACGAAAAAATTACTTTGTTTTGCATCCGAACTGCAAAGTAGTTGCTTACCAGCAACAAGACAATGCCTAAAACAATCCATACGATGATGTTTCCTGCCATCCCAGCCATTTTAATTCATTATTTTTATTATTTTTAAGCTTCGTTAGGTCCAGGTTCTACATCATTACAAGCTTTTTCTGCTTCCTCTGAATAACCCTCTTTATTATTTTCTGATTGTTGTTCGTTGTACGTGCTAAGAATTAAAGCTTTGGCTGCCGCAATCTTACTTCCATCTGTCACGGTCATTGTATCTTTTGAGACCTTGGCCATGATTCTTGTTGTCATTGACCGCTCAATAACAGCCATCTCCTCTGCATTAGGCTCTCTAGTAGTATTGCTTTTAAATTGATCAATCGCTTTCTCAACTGCTGGCCGAGTCTCCTCCCCAATCTTTTTACTGATCTCGGCCGTAGTTGCCCCTGTTTTGGCTGCAGTGGCTTCCACTGTCTTGGAGCTACCGGACACCCGAGATGCAATAGCCACAATCAGCGCAGTCAGCGGAACGGCAAGTGCCCCCACAATTGCCATTATAATTCCTGTCGAGAGCTTTGCCTTTTCCAAATCTGTCCACATTGCCAACGGCCCTGCTATCGAATTAATTACCTTATTGAGACTGTTGCCCAGCGATGTAATCAACCGCACTGCTGTGCAGCCGACCAGTACTAACACTATGCCTATTACTATTATCTTGATGGGGTTCATTTTTCCCAATACACCACGTTTTGCCGCTGGAGCCGCTGGAGCCGCTGGCGCATACGTTTCCTGAGCCGTTAAAGCATCAGGGGTTTCCACCGAATCTGCAGCAAATCTTGGGGGATTAGCCACTGTAAATACTTTGAAATGGGACTTTTGCATTACAACCTTTATTTATTAATATTTTTTAACTTTTTTTATAAGACTTTGTGTTAGATGCTCACTTTTTTGCACCATCTGGTTGTACTGAAACTGCTTGGCATTTATGCTGTTTTGGTTGTTTGAAATGTCCCGAATCAAAAGACATCTTTTCTGAAGCATCTGCTTCGAAAGCGTTTTCAAACAGTAACAATCCATGGATTTCAAAGGATCTTCAACAGAACATTCCACACCATTCCCAAGAATGTCGCCAATATACTCCATCACTCCCTCCGGATTGTTTCGCAGATCCGCCTTATCGCACACCATACAATCACTCTCAAATAGTTTAGCCTCTGGACAATCCACGGAAAGAATCATATTGCTTGCTGCACACAGTTTCTGGGATTCGCTATAACTGGCTTTCTTTTTTCCCCAAAATTGATACCACCGCGGTACACTCCAGAATGTGTTGTACAACTCCTTGTCAGAGCATGCATTAGTCATCTTTCTTTTAAGGGTTATATTTTTCTTTTTCCAGTTCAGCAACCACCCAGCCATACTCCGCGGCCACCCGCTGCTCAAATACACCACCGCTTGAAAATTCCCTCAATTTAAGGCAGACGACTCGTCCAAAGCGCTTGAATCCCTCATTGGACCTTAGGTGCTTTAGGTTCTGGCTCACAATTCGAAAAAACAGGCGCAGTGTTTTAAAGCGTTCTTTTTTACAGTCCATGCGCTTAAAGCTGTCAAGCAACAACTGCAGATGCTTGGTAAATTCTGTGCGCGTACTATACTCCCACAATGGAACGCCCATTTTACTTTAATAGTAATAAATATGTCCAATCGGTTCTATGTGCGCACTGAGCCATCAATTAAAACACTGGGCCCCGTAATCTTTGCAGTGGACGTGCCAATCGGGGTTTCGATTCTAAAACACCTTGAGGCAGAAATGGCCAAAAACTTACGCGTCAATAAGTCCCGACTCTCCTTTTCTGCAATGGGTTCTACTGACTATTTGGTAAAGGTTTTAAACCATTGATTTTTTTGCGTACTGGAATTTAAAGTCGTCGGTTGTTTCAAAATTCCTGTAAAATTCTTCTATTAAACTATCATCTTTATTAAACTGAAAATTATCTAAAATCACCCAGTCTTTTTTTGGCATGTACCGGTTGTCAATATCGGGATTGTAGTCGTATAATTTTCCTACAACATAACCGGCAAATGATTCACCTGTCAATACATTCAACGGTTCTTGTACTTCCACTTCTATTAAACTGGACCTTAATTCCAGTAGTTCTTGTTGTTGATTCGCTATAATTGTGCATCCCCTCTGAACCTCGGGGGCATTCCACGCCTCCGGTCCCATTGACGCTTGTTCACAAACAACTGGAATTTGTATCTCCCGGGCTCCAGTAATCATAATTGTATCTCCAATGTATCCCAAAGTTTTAACCCCTTCTTTGTAATAACTATGAGCTACGTTGCTGGATATAGTACTGGCAATACCACTAACTTGGCTTGTAATTAACGATGACACGCTAAACATCATTTCGGTATACGTTGACAAGCGGAGAGCATTTGATGTCTCAACAAACAACGCCTTTTCTTCCTGTTTTGGTGAGTGTATGTAGTCAGCTCTAACCTCTAATTGAGGATTTTCAATTACTTGATCCACAACACTCTTTAGCTCCTTAATATTGTGGGTTATTGTTTCTTCCATCCGTTTGTATTCTCCCTCTCCCTCTCCCAGCAAATCATTAACACGATCAATTAACCGGCTCCGTACACCTTGAAAGGGATCTTTAGCGTCCAATATATGTGGTGGTGCGCGTTCCTCGGAAATTGACCATAGAAAAAGCGGGTCAGCGGCATTGCGATTCTGTTCTTTATTCATTTCTCGCATAATGTTTTTTTGCTGTTCCTTCCTCGGATAAATGATCCTCAGTTTTTCTGGCGTCAATTGAATTGCTTCCAATTTCTCTTTAATGTCCCTGTCGTATCCCATAAACGTTAAATTTTTTCGCAGCGCCTCTGCTGCACTGACTGGTAATAAACCCTGCTCTTCCTTTTCATCAATTTTTTCAAGCCACTGGTAATACACATCTTTAATTTCAGGGATGTCCCGCAAACCCGTGCTTTTCTCGAAAAAGTTGCCTTCCCGAATAATATTGGACAATCGGTTCTTTAAATTTCCCTTGATATTATAAAATGCTAACATACCCTCTTTAAGCGTTTCTGGTGCTCCTTCCGGACGATCCGGAAGATCATCGCCTAGCGTAGAAATAAACTTACCTTCTCTGTCTTTAGGACTACCTTGTTCGCCCTCTTCTCCCCCAAATCCCGTCATTGTTTTCCACGCGGTACTCGTACTTGTTGCTTTACTTTCAATTTGTTTTGAAAACAGCATCAATCGTTTTTTTTGAACATTGTAATTGCCTTTCATTGCCCCAGTCGCAATTTCCACCAACGTGGGTTGTCCTGCTTCCTGAACTACTTTACTTACTGGTAGTACCACTACCCGTTCCGCTGGCCGTTGCGCTGGCAGTTTCGCTGGTAGTTCCACTGGCCGTTCCGCTGGCCGTTCCGCTTGTTTTTCCTCTTGTAGTTCCTCTTGTTTTTCCTCTTGTAGTTCCTCTTGTAGTTCCGCTTGTAGTTCCGCTTGTTGGCCAATTTGTTTTGTCCGAATTGCTACGAAGTCCAATAACTTCTTTTCCCAATTCAAAAGCCTTGTTTTTTCAACAACTACATTGTTTTCAGTTAACAAAAAAAGCGCACTGTTGCTACTTTCAATAAAATTGTTCAATGCTTCTGTTTCTTTTGCCTTTTCATCAATCTCTCCTACAATTTTTTTTTCTTCACTTAAAACTCCAAGCTTATCTCGAATTAATTTAACATTATTTTTTAACATTCCCAAAATAGAATTCGGTACAAAATTTTCCCGAAATTTTTTTCGCACATTCATTGTGTCTTTTAACCCTGGCGCCCTTGCTACCAAATCATTGTATATTTTTGTCTGCAAATAATTAATTTGTTTATCATTCGATTCCAAAATTTCTTTTTTGCTTTCAATTAATTCTTCTACTATGTTAATAGCCTGGCTTAGGTTTTTATATTCGTTTGGTGATACAAACTCATTACGTTTTGTTTTTTCAATATAATAATTTGTTTTTTTGTTGAGCCTTGTCATTAAACTGTACGTTTCGCTTAAATTGTTTGCAGAGTCTTCTAGTATTAGATCTAATTTTTCTACAACATAATCTGTTATATCTACATTGATTGTCGGGGTCTCAGGCTTCCAGAACGCCACTTCGTTCATTACTTGATTTAAAGTCCCAGTGATTCGTGAGAAAAATTTATCTTCTATATTAGCGTTATCTTCCACTAGGGTTTTAAATTCATTGTGCATGTTTTTTAAAATTTCTATTTTTTTATACTGCATAGCTACATACATGGCATTTACTTCTTCTTCTACTTCACCATATGGATGTGATAATTGTGTTAATAATTCATATATTTCGTTTATTTTATTCCTTATTATTTTTTTATCGTCTTTTATTAACTTGTCTTTTACTTCTCGTGAACCCCAATTATATAATTCCGGTTGTTGCACAAGCTCTGCCGTCTCTCTCACTATCATATCTACCTTTTGCTTCGTATACACCTCTAGATACAGGAAGCGCAACATGCTGGAAAACGTCGTTTCCAACAGGTCGCTGTCAAACACATGCAGTTTAAAATACAGACTCTGCTCTTCAAATATTTTGCTCAACGATGCCTCTTGAAGAATTTCTACACATTGTCCTACCTTGATACCGAACCGCGTCGACCCTCCCCATCGCACTACACCCAGTGTTGTAATCCCGCTAAACAGTGCAACGCACATTACCTTCCACGCATCAAGCTCCAGTCCCGTCATGTCGTTTACAAAGAGCGTCCCAATCAGCGGAAGCATAAACGTCATATAGACCCCCATATGGTTGCGCAACACTCCCATAATACCCCCGGATATTACAGTGAGCGTGCAATTGTATATGAATTGAAGTGCCTCGGGACTTGACGCCACATACGTCAGGTAATTTACACAACACTGTAGAAGATCGACGGTAGCCCCGGGCACAAGCACCATATAATAGTTTTTTATAAAGTATATTGCGCTGGTAAATAGTGGCACTACTCCTTGCAAAACAATTTCGTTATAGTTTAAACACCCAACTATTGCGGCCATTACACCCACACACAAAGCCTGACACCATATTGTTTGATTTACTAGCTTTTCATACACTCCGTACATATATTCGGCTGAATTCTCAATGCCATGCACCAAGCTGGTAAAGCACAGAAGCGATAGCGCCCCCCTACTGACTCGCGATAGTAATGTGGCCAGGTTGCTTTTATCAGAGGCTCCTAGTGTCCAATGCAAGGCACTGTATACAGAACCCATCAACATAGTCCGGCCTTCCACAATATAATTCAACACCCCATAACTTTCTGGTGAAAAAGAAAACAAATAGTCGGTAAAAAATATTCCCAATCCCAGGCTCAGTAGCGTGGTAAAGGGATACCTCGTGGTAGTTACAACAATATTCTTGCAATATACTAACATGCCTTTGCCAGCTGTTATTAATTTTCTAAACAAGCTTTTTCCCCCAAAGGCTTCTATTTCAGGTTGTATTTCTTGTAGCACCTCGACAACTTCTTCTTCAGATTGAAACCTTTTAAAATAATTATTTACAAAGCCAGAAATTGTATTGGCCAAAATTTTATAAAAATAATCAAAAATTTTTTTATAAGTGGATAGTGGATTATATATTGCCCCTATGTCCCTTACCTTTGCATAATAATTGACTGCTACTTTTAACCCGTCCATGCTTAATCGAAAGGGTTCAAACTGTTCATACAATATTTTGTACGGAATAAATGGAATGGCTGCAAGATACACCTTTATATTTTGTGCAAATCCAAACAGTTTTCCCATTTCTTGTGCAAAAGCTGATTGTGCCCGCCCTCCATGCTGAAAAAAAAATAGCTCCATTTTTTTGGATTCTAGTGCTTCTTCTCGCAACTGCTCTTCATCCCGTGCTTCTTCCATTGCCGTCTTTACCTGATTCAGCTTGTATTCGTTGCTAAATAACAGCCGTCCTATTACCGGGATAACCGCACTCGCAACAATCAAGTACCCCCCTGTAAACACCAGTCCTGCTACCTGATACACACTGGTCACGCACAGCGTTGTGGTTGTCGACCGTAACATGGCCTGGTACAATTTCAATAATACACCTTGCTCCCCTTCATGGCGCTCTTTTTGCCCTTCCGCCCGATAACTCTTTGGCAAATCAAATACTATGTTCACTGCCACTGCCGCAGCAATTGATTCAAAGGCTGTTAGGCCCACGTAATTTGTCACAAAATAAGAAAAAAATATAGACTGTAGCCCAAGTCCTGATACAACGGGTGTAACCTTGTTTATAATTCCTGATATTGCCCCCGTTAAGTCGCCAATTGCTTTGCTAAGGGTAAATGGCTTTTCGCGATTTTGTTCTAAATTATTGGAAATCGTTTGCATTTCTTCGTAAGTCTTCCTATAGGCCGGGTGCTCAACAAGATTTCGCCGATTGTCATAGTCTATTGAATTGCGCTCTCGTTGCAACCCTACCTGTACTCTACTCGCCCGCAAAAGCATATTTTGGATGTCTATATTTGTGCTCTTGCTGGTCGGCTCAATTGGTTTGAACTGTCGTTGCCTAGACAACCATGCCATTGTATCCGTTTTTAAATCTTGAAGGCTTAAACCCTCAAAAGTTTCCTTCGATACAGTGGAATGTATTACAGGGGGTGGTCGCGGCTGCAGTACACCATTGCAGCGATGGATGAGTGACATTGCATCCCCAAAGCCCAGGGCATCTCGTTTTACTACAGTTTTTGGAAATATTTTGAGGTGGTCTTCATTTTCTTCCAGAAACAGGTTTTTTGCCATTAGCGTTTCATTTTTTGCCACATTATTACTTTTTTTTGTAATCATTTTATTTATTTGTATTATATTTATTTTATTTATAAAATGTCGTCCTTGCCTGCATACTTGCAAAAAGATTCCGCTCCTATTCTTTTAAACAACCGTTCGTCAAAAAAAACCCCTTATTTACTAATTTTTTTCGCATTGATTCTTGCTATTGGATTGTTTTCCGCTCTGCTGTGCTTAAATAAAAATGACCCCGAGCATCAAAATTCCCGCACCCGCTACTTGGAATACGCTTCTTTTTCTCTCAATGTTTTTTTACTGCTTCTCTTTTTTATTTATTGGCATTGTTTTTATTAATTAATACTAAATGACCCCCAATGATAAAATTTACCTGGAAACCACTTTAAAAAACTTTATGAGTAGTGAAACCCTTCTTACTAAAGAGGCATTTGACCAGGCAATGTCATTTACTTCTGAAATTGATAACGGCCTTACTCCTACGGACAACTATTTCAATACATTTTTTGGCAGCTCAAATTGCTACCGTGATGAAAACTTACTGCTCCGCACGCAGGAGGAGTTAACCCCCTTGCTTTCTTTCAATATACAATTACTAAAAGATTCTAAAAAATTAGACTTGGACATTGCTAAATTGCAATTGGAAATCACTCAGAAAAAAAAACGCAAAACTGAATTCAAACAAAACAATGGTCTTAAATTTACCAATATTTTATTTGGACGCAGAGCACGTTAAATTACTCACGTTTACACAGTGGGTTTTTACCTGTACTATTATTTATTTGTTTTGGTGTTTGTCCTCCTCCTTGGTTGTACTCTACAAAATGACAATATTCGTTGCTGGTTCCCGTTGTTGTTGCAATGCTGCGGTTGTTTAGTGCGTTGCAAAAATCTGATATTGTTAGTTCTGAGTATACGTCTCCTTCACCATTCGTTTTTTGTAAAATAAAATTTTTTTCATCATTTTTTGCCTCAACTCGAGCCTCTATATAATTATAACTACCGTTGGAATTTTCTTTAAAACACTTGTAACCACTACAATCGGATGTTTCATCTTTACAATTACTATTGTTAAATTTCATATAAATAATTCTGTACGCTGTATTGCTAAATACTTCTTTCATAAGCCGCGTCAAGTCACTGTTTGAGTAACCCCACGATGAGATGGCCAAATGCGAAGGTTTTCGATCAACCCAGCCCGACTTAACTGCGTCAATACTTGGGCCTGTAAGATCTGCCATGTAGTGAAACAATATCATTGCAGTTATTAACCCATCATTATCAATACCATCATTTAATTTATTGCAATCGGAATTACAAACCCCATTAATAATATCAATACTATCTTCTATTTTAGATGTATACTCTAAAACCTTACCTTTTATGTATAAGTTTAAAGGTAATTCTATTTTTAAAAAATTATTTGATTCTGGAAATTCAATTCCAAGAAACCTTAAAAAATAATACGCTTGTTCTTTTGTTAGGTCTGTAAAACCTGTAAAATATTCCTCAATTGTTACATCATTCCTCATATACATCTCCTTGTAAGAATTCCACGTTTCATCACATTTTGAATCAGGTGTTTCACTCACTGTTAGTGAGCATAGCCGACTCGGAAGATCCATGTCTTTTTTTTGAAACCGATCAAAAACTTGGTCCGCAATAAGACTCACACGGCCCTCAAAATCCTCCAAATCAACCAACACGCTGGCCGAAAACCTTCGAAGAAAGGCACTGTCCAAGTCCCAGGGTCTGTTGGTGGCCGCCAATACAATAACATTCGGATGGCTCTTGAAACCATCCATCTCTTGCAGCAGCGTCGTCAACGCCCTGTCGCTCGTATCGCCCCCACGCTTCGATGCCAGCGACTCAACCTCGTCTATAAAAATAACGCTTTTGGCTTTTTTTCCCTTATCCTGTTCCATCGTCTTTACTGCCAGCGCATTGGCTTGCTTAAAAAGCCCATTGATGTTTCGCTCCGTCCCTCCCTCCCACTTGCTGCGCACCTCGCTCCCGGATAGCGCAAAAAAATGCACCACAAGACCTCCTCCCCCAATTCGTTGAATCTCTCCAGCACATGCTCGGGCCAATAGCGTCTTCCCCGTCCCTGGTGGCCCGTAGAGCAACACATTATTCACCTCGGAAAAATAAAGGTCTGGAAAAATATTGGGATATATAAATTTTGTCCTCAAGACTTCTTTAACCCTATCACCCCCCGAAAGACTTGTAAAATTAAGCGGCGCTCCCGTCACTTTATTTACAAGCGTTTTCTCATCTTCTGCTTCAAACTGCCGCACTGGCTCGTCATCCTTACCAGTGGATGTATGCTGTTCAGCCCACTGCCTTTCCAGTGCCGTGCGACACTGTTGCATTTGATCCTTCAGCTTTTTGCTAACCTTGGCCTTTTTATCCGCATCTTCTTCAGTAAAACACACATGCCATATGCTCATCCCATAGTACATCATTGCTGTAAAAAACTCGTTTGCGTTTTGATAACAACGAGCCTTTATTACCCACTGTTTGACCAACCCGCTACTACTCGCCAACATTTTTTGCAACTCGCCCGCATCTAATAAACTTGCTGCTTCATTATATGCCTGATTTGCTACCTCGCACGTATCTACAATGCAAGTAGGAAGAGCCATTGTTTTTATTAAAATTTATTTATTTTTTGGTTATAATTTGTTTTGGGCGCCATTTGGCACTTGGGAGGTCCGTTCAGCAACAGCGCTGGCGCTTCACATCTGACGCGTCTCACATACATTGATTTTCGAGTTGCCATTCTTTATTTTACCAACAAATATGTTCGAATCCACCCAAATTCTTCGGCAATTTTCCTCTCATCGCTGTCTGGACCACAGCGAGCCCAGTCTTCGATTTTTTCGACAACCACTTGCTTAAACAATATCGTGTTTTGTTCAACAAACTCCAAATGGTTGCCAATCAACTGGAAAAGCCCTCTTGTTAATTCATATCGAATTGTTAGATCCATCGACGTGTGTATCAGCAGCAACATGTTTCTAACATCGTGCTGAAACGTGCATTCATCAAGCTTGCCGGGCATCTGAACTTCCAATTTTAGCTTTTTTTTTATTTATATATTCATACGCCATGGGATTGAAAAAACGGCTTTGGCCTTCTCTTTTCTCTGTCTGCTTGTCATGGTACTTCTGCATATCAATCGCTGTCTTTTGCCCGTGGCAGTTCAGACACAAGGCACACAGGTTGCTCAACTCATTGGTGCCCTGGTTGCAGAGGGCCACCACGTGGTCAATGTGAAATACTGGTCCAAATGTCATGGCGCAGAGGTAGCACCGGTAGCCTTGACCAGCGGCTATTATTAGCCTTACCCCTGGTCTGATCTTGATGCGGTCGTGTCGAAGCATTTGCTTTTATGCTCCTTGCGCAAATTATTTTTTAAATATCATTGCCTGTTAGCCATCTCGAATTGATGGAATCGTAAATCACAAACCCTGATTTACCCACAGCTAGTGTCAGTAGGGTTGACCCGGTAAACACATCGCCAGTATTGACCGGATTGCCCGTTTGGTTGCTGGTTATTCCCAGGGCACTCCACAGAGATCCCACGCCCGGTTGAAAGAGCCAAGTGTTAAAGGTATCTGGTCTTCGAAAAAACGAGTAGCTCTGCGACCCACCGGGTCCCCTTAGTAAGCTGACGTTGGTCCACTCGCCTAACATTCCTTGCAGCTGTGGCAACAACGTATTGTACGTGTATGTTGCGACTGTACTAAAGAAGGGATAAGCGAATACAGCCGCAGTTTGATTGATGGGCGGAACATTTGAACAGAAAAAACTGTTTGCATTTCCCGTCGCATCCCATGTAAAGGTATTGGAAGCCACTACGGTGACGGCGTTGCTAGAATTGTTTGCAAATACGTATCGCTTTCCATTTGTTTCCAGCGGGGAAAGATGTACAGTAAACCCTGCGGGGGCGGTTGTAATGCTCTGATAGGTCCCGGAATTTGAAGGCAAATCAAAGTAGTCGACATTCAAGACTGATATAGTGCCATATGTAACCAGACCCCAGTTGGAAGGCCCGGTGGGGCCAACGAATGGAACCGACAATGGTCCGGTGGGACCCAGTGGACCGGTGGGACCAGTGACCGGCCCGGTGGCGCCGGTTGGACCGGGCTGCAAGGAAGTTCCGGGATTTCCAGTGGGTCCCGTGGCGCCAAGGTAGCCGACGGGGCCCGATGGTCCGGTGAAAAGCGCGGTTCCGGGAGTGCCTGCGGATCCGGTGGGGCCTTGAGGACCATCCGGCCCATCAAAGGGGCCAGTTGAACCATTGAATTGGGAAAGAGAGCTGGTCGTGGGGTTTGTCAACAGGAGGTTATCCTGTAACCCTATGGGTATTCTAAGCAACAAATCATTAATCGAACACTTATTAAAGACTGCGCGGTTAGCACCTATTGTTTCTAGAAAGACATCTTTATTCATTTTTATTTTTTGTAAATTTAATTTATAAAAATGAAAGTTAAAGACACAGTTTCAATTAAAAAAGGAAAACAAGATATTAGGCTAAGTTTGGGTATTCTTTTACTTTCCTCATTAGCGTATATGATTTCTGCGTTTTCAAACAGCTTGGTCAATGTTTTCCTACAAGATAAATCAAATGGCACAAAATATTTTTTTTATATATTTTCAATTATTTTCATTATTGTAACTATTATAGTTTCTATTAAAGTTTACAAATTTAAATTAAATTAATTTTATTATTTATAAAAAAAAATGAACAACAGACCTGCAAAAGATTCTGCTTACGAAAATATCAGATCAAGCCGGGGGGTTTTTAACAAATGTACAATTAACGACATTTCACTTAAAATCCCTCTAGGAATTCAGCAAAACATAGTCTTGGTAAATCCAGTAACCGGCGCCCTGTCCCAGTGGAATAGCGAGGACATTTTGGGAAACACCGGCCCCACGGGCCCAACCGGACCCATTGGTCCCATCGGACTCCCGGGTTCGGATACGGATACTGGTGCTACCGGCTCGACTGGACCAACCGGATCCACTGGCCCATCTGGTCCAAACGGTTCTAACTCGAGTACGGGCGCCACGGGTCCTACCGGACCAACCAATGGCAGTACGGGACCAACCGGCCAGACCGGTCCCGCCGGCGGCCAAACCGGTCCCACTGGTCCGTTTTCGCCAAACGGCATTGTCTCATACAGAGAAATCCTGGTTACTGGCAACAATTATTTTGATATCGACCCGGACTCAGAGACATATTTGATCTTCCAACAGGCCCCAAGTGGCCAGGGAAACCTCTCAATTCGCCTGCCCGAAATAGGGGCGGACCCGGGCGGAAAACTTTACGTCATTGCAAACAATACAGCTATTTCCGCCAATGTCTACCAAACAAATCCATTCTTCTGGGCCGGTACTGGAAATGCAGATCGATTGTTAATTGATAGTGTTAATGTTTCCCCAACAATTTTCGCGGATCCTTTCTTCCAATCGGCTGGCACCTACACTTACGACACTCTTCTGGTTGCCTTGCAGAGAATGCTCGACCCTTGGCTATACGCCTATAAATCAAGGTCCAATAATGGTGCACTACAATACACCTTTCCGCCAAAACCGAGCGTTACACAAGGCTATATTTTCAATCCTCAGAGTGGCTCCCTGTGGGCAAGGTTGAACGTCAATACCAGTATTCCAGAACCAACCTACCCTCCCATTAGCAATGATCAGTTTACTGGCCCTGTTTTGCGAACCATTGCTCCAGGCAATAGTGCCTTCTTTGTCTTTGATTCAATTAGCAACGTGTGGCTTTCCGGTGGGGCCTTTTAATTTTTTTATTTGTATACAAACAGACTATTTTTAGATTTTTTATTTGTATAATTTTTAATAAATCAATTCTAGTGTTGCGTAGCCAGTTCCACCACTGCCTCCATTTTTTCCAGGTTGGGTTGGGTCATTGATTGCCCCAGAACCACCTCCTCCACCGCTCGAAAGTCCACCGGGTAATCCAACATTTCCACTATTGCCACCATTACCTCCAAAAGGACCAGCACCTCCTCCTCCACCCCCATTGATGCTTCCACCTCCCCCTCCGGCCCCGCCAAACACTTGGCCTCCCGCTCCTCCTGCTGTTGAATTGTTGGTGGAAGCACCCGGAGCTCCATCTAAAACACTTCCTACGCCACCAGCTCCTGCTACTCCAAATTGGCTACCTGCTTGATTAAACCCACGTCCTCCACCCCCTCCTCCAATATAACCTACTCCACCGGCTCCACCCGGTGAGGCATTTCCACCAATATTACCACCCCCTACACCACCCAATCCCCCTGTCGCCAAATATGCGTTTTTTATAGACACACCATTAATTGCTAAAACAGTAGTTCCCCCAGCTACACCATCATCACCCTTTGAAGTCGCAAATGCGCCCAAACCACCTGTACCTCCCACTCCTAAAATAATATTCAAAACAGTATTCAAGGTAACTGTAAGATTTATAACACTAACATTTCCAGAACCTCCACCACCACCTCCCCCCCTACCAACTGTACCATCAAAATTATAACCACCACCACCACCACCTCCTCCTCCCCCAAATAATGTTACTATAACTGATTGAACCCCCGCAGGAACATTATAGACAACATCTGTATTAAAAAGTATAATACCCGTGCTACCCGTGGGACCAGTATTCCCAGTGTTTCCCGTGGAACCCGTGGAACCTGTGTTTCCCGTGGGTCCCGTAGGTCCATTTGGTGGCCCGGTGGGACCCGTTGCGCCTGTATTTGCTGCCGAACCAGCGGCACCGGTGTTTCCCGTGGGACCAGTAGTTCCACTGTTTCCCGTGGGTCCCGTGGGACCATTTGGTGGCCCGGTGGGACCCGTTGCGCCTGTATTTGCTGCCGAACCAGCGGCACCGGTGTTTCCTGTGGGACCAACAGAGCCAGTAGGACCAGTGGCTCCTATGATTTCCGATGCACTAAATTGACCTAGGGATCTTGTTATTGGGTCAACTGTAACAACGTTTCCATATTCAGTTATTGGCAAATTTATGATTAAATCATTGACTGTACAGCGATTAAAAACAGCTCTATTGGACGAAAAACAATCAAGTGTTGCATCTTTTCTAATATGGCCACTCATGTATACTTTTTTTTATCTATACCAATTTAATATTATTTTTTTACCTTTGGCTTTTTTTATCTTTTCTTGTTTTTTGGTATATAGTGTAAAAAATGTAGACGGGTAGCACAATTAAAATTAAAATGACCAGCGCCGCAAAAACAACCAGAAAAATAACACTCTGCAGCTTTAAAAACCAACCGGGGTTAGCTCGCACCCGGTCCGAAATTTTGTCCTGGTTTTCCTGGAGGGAACCACCCAGAATCTCGTAGGTCACGTCGTCCTGGTCCTGCTGACTCACTATAAAAAATGTCATCTCCACATAGCCAAACCCCAGGACCGTTTGGGGGTTGGCCACATTCTCATAAATCCGACTAGTGCCCTCTCGCACAAAGCTCCCGTTTCGGTACATCTGCACCGGTGCCGCGGCATCGGCCGTCCCCGAATCCACCTTCACTAGAAAATCCTGGCCAGTAGTCAGCTGGATCACAAATTCGGTGGCCAGGTATGCCGTCACTGTTTTCTTCTTGGCGAGTCCCGTGTTGATGCTCACGGCAACCCACTTGCGGGCCACTAATGATCCTTGGTTAAACAATTTCGAAACAAGCCCATTGGCCTCCACAATCTTTCCCTCTACATTACTCGTCACCTTCATCTCACCGACGGGTACCTTGTCCAGGCGTTTATTCTGGGAAGCCGCAAAGGTCCAGTCCCGGCCATCGTCCAGGTGTGCCATAAACCAAAACCAACCAACCATGGGGCTCGCGCTGCTCAGGTTCTCCAGGGCCCGCAGCAACAGGTTGTCCAGATAGGCCCCCGAGAGGGCGTACACCCACTGGTGGTCAAGCCAGAAGAAGGAGCGGTCCAGGGCGGGACACAGGTTCTTATTGGTGCACGGGGTTCCCTGCGTATACTCCATAATAGAGGCCCCATCGTAGGCCACCGAGACCGCATGCACGCTGTAGCGCGGGTAGCTATAGTAGAGGGAACCGGCCCCCGAGACGCAGGGTGTACAGCCCCGGGGATTGCCCTGTAGGAAGAGTGGCTTGGTGGCTGCCAACTGCAGGCTACAAACTATGACCTTGCCCTGGGTGTCGATGTCCGTTGCCATGACGTCCAGCATTGCCAGGTCATTGTCTTTGCTCAAGAGAAAGGAGTTTCCGACCGAAAAAAAGACTCTTTTATCGCTTTTTACGCTGTGCTTGGCGAGTCCCGTGTTTACAGAGACAAGGCCTGTGTTGTTGTGGTAGTAGGTCTTGGTGTTTCCGCTCTCCACGGTTATACTGAATGCCATGCTCTGTAACAAATAGGCATCGTCAGCGATACCCCGGGATCGCAGAAAATCGCGCGGAAAGAGTGGCGCATAGTAAAAGATAATTTGGATACCCACCTTTTTGTTTTGCGCCTCATTGATCATATTACCCACAATAAAGTACCAACCGCCACCTGCCGTGTTTGTGTGCACGTGGTGGTCCCTGGGAAGCTTGACGCCCCGTTGCTCATCAATCCGATCGTAACCCTGGGTGAAATTTGCGGGTAACATTCCCTGGAGGGTTCGCGCCTTCTGGGCGGTTAGACCTTCGCCCGTCGCCACGAGATGGTCAATGTAGTCTGTAATTTTTTTCATGAGATCTGGTTTTCCATCTACGAGAAAGAGCCCTGGCGTCTCCCTAATGTAGTCCTTGTAAAGGTGGGCGCAGTGGATTGGGTCGTTGCTGCTATCTGTAAATATAAACTTGCTGCCTGCGGTCGCGAGTCCCTCTTGGCAGTAGGCGTCGAGAGTCTGTGTCGGTTGTCCGGGCACTGTGAGCGAGTTGATTAAATCTGTTTTTGTAACGGGATCGCTATAAAGTTTATCAACAGTGTCGCAAAATAATTCCATTCTTTATTTAAAATTTTTTTTATTTAAATATGTCATTTGTTTTTTATACTAATTGTTGTCGTGTTGTGCGACGGCAGCTGTGCGACGGCAGCTGTGCATTGTTTTGAAAACATTAAAACATTAAAAATTTTAAAAAATATCAGTTTATACTTTACAATTAAATTTAACAGCACATACGTTGAAAGAGCTTCTGAAAAAAAATTACAAGACGCCAGTTATTGAACATGAACAAAACTGGAAATGTTTTGGAAACTAATTTTTATTCATCTGTGGTCAAATTAATTTTTTAATTATTTTTTGTAATAAATATGTTTCACTTAATCTTATCCTTTGTTGCTATACTAATAATTGTAGTTACATTATTAATGTATTTTAGAAAAAAGAAAAAATCTAAAAAATTAGCTGGGAATCATTCTTTTCTAAACAATCCTAATAATACAATTGGCTTGCGAACAGTAAATTACAATATATTTGGTAGGTGGTTTGGCGTCACGGGCTACGAAGGTCAAGATGAAAGGCTTGCTGCAATACCAGGAGCTATTGCACGTCATCCAAGGATGGGTCCTTTGGTTGATGTAATTACCATAGAAGAGGCCTGGTGCCCCGATACTCAACTTGTATCGGGAAGTGTGGTTTGTCTTGAGAACAAATCTCGCGATATTCTAATAGCTGCAATGCAAAAAGAAGGTTGGAAATACTATACTGATGTTGTTGATAAACCTGGCGTTTCGGTTGTTAAGAAACAAACAGGAGGAGGAGCAATGATTTTTTCACGTTGGCCAATCGTTTCCACAAGCGCGTATGTGTACACTTCCTGTAAGGACACGGACTGTTCTGCTGCAAAGGGTGCTATCTATATAAGAATTATAAAAACTGAAAATGGTATTTCACAGGCTTTCAATGTGTTTGGCACACATCTACAAGCCTGGAGCACTCCAGCTGGGAAAGTAGCTCGCCAAGGACAGTTAACGGAATTGCATAACAATTTTCTCCCAGCAATTGGAATTCCTATCGATGGTAGCGAACCCGTTATTTTTCAAGGAGATTTTAATACTGATTTCGTACTATATCCCGAGGAAGTTGCCAGTGTGAAAAATATTTTGAAAGCTGAACTTCCTCTGTTAATAGGAGATCAACTCTTTAGTAGTGATCCAGTGAGCAACTTCCTTGTGGGAAAGGATGGTGCTGCCAAGGATAATGGTTGTTTGCAACAATATCAACAAAATGTAATGTCAAACACAAGATCAGCCTGTACTGGAATTCCAAAAACAACTGCTGCTGGTGGTGCATTTGATAAACGTTTTGTAAACGCAGATGGTCAGTTAAATGTTCCAAATTGTGCTGCATATTGTCCTTGTTGTCCTCACGAGATGCTAGATTACATACTTTATTCGAAAGAAGATAAATATCTTCAACCAGTAAGTTCTACTCTTGAAATCATTCCTCTTAAAAGTCCTGTTACCTTCAAATGGGGCTGGTGCGAGACAAGTTCTTGTTTGATAGATAAGAAGGAAACTGCTGATATTTCAAGAAATGATCTCTCTGATCATTATCCAGTTGTTGCAAATTTCACGTTTACTCCCAAAAAAGTAAATTTTCCATTACTTGATGGATGTAAAAACAATTCGGATTGTAATTTAAAAATGTTTGGAAAATCTTCATGTTATTGTACAGGTTCTGGATGCACACTAAATAATGTTTCAGTTAATGGTTGGAATGCAGGATCTTCGAGTAAAGTAAATGACAATTGTCATTTTAGGTCCTCTGCATCAGGATCCTGTTTTTGTCGGCCAGGAAATGCTTAATTTACGTATTTTACGTCCCGCTGGTCGTGTTGGGCGACAGCAGTTTTAAAATTTAAATTCAAAAAAAACAATTAAAACGTTTTTTATTATCAACTAATTTGTTTTAAATATAAACAGCACAGCGCACTCCTAAGCGTTTCGCCACCATCAGACCACGTTTCAAAACAAAACACATCAAATACTATACAAAACAACGCATAATTTGACGTCAACGCGCATTCAAAAGCCTTGTTGTTGACAAGATCAAAGTTAAATGCGTCAATAAAAGCATTAGATTTCTGGTACGATATTTCTTTACATATTTTATTCGCCCATATCGTGTCTTTGCGCTTCACTGCTGCTTTGAACTGGTCGTAGTTGCAAACCTCAGGCAAACTGCCCATTTCACGCATTGCTTGCACCGTTCTTGAAAATATTAATGATACGCAAGCGCACGCATCAGCATTTTCTGAAAAAAGCACCAGGACTTCAAGCAATTCAGACGGCAGCGTCATTATCGGCACCGGGGCTTTGTACGCACATTCAATTCGGACGCGCTTGTGCTCATCCTTCAAACTGGCCAGGATTGCCTTAAGGAATTCTTCGCTTTCGTGCTCCATAATAATAAAAGACTTTTCCTGCGATTATAATTAATTAATTAATATACAAAAATAATATTATAAATCGTGCTCTTACCTCGACAGCGCTTCAATAAAAATGATTTTTTTCGCACAATTTTTGTTTACATGTCATTTTTTTTAAATTCAAATTCAAAAAATAACGGTTAATTTGTTTTTTACAAAACAACAAGTGAACAAAAAAAATCTATAAATAGCAATTTTTTTATAAAATCTATTGTGCGAAAAAGATTCAAGCCACCCCCCAAGACCTAGTTCTCCAAGACGTTTTGGACAATCGGTTTTTTGTCGAGAATATTATTTTTTTTTTTAAAATATATAAAAAATGGACAATGATGAGAATTTTGAAAAAGCAATTAGGGAATCCCTTGAAGAAAAACTTAGGGAATTAAAAAAAAAATTCAGGGATGAAGAAGAATACGAGAAAGAATACGAGGAACTGATTGCACGGAGTATTGATGAACAGATAAAAGAAGAATACGAAGAAGAACTCAGGTATCAAGAAGAACTCGAGGAAGCAGAGTCACGGAGTGTTGATGAACAGATAGCAAAGCTTGAAAATGATCTGAAACACCTCAACAGGTTACTTGCTAAAATGGAACCTGAGGAAATTATTGTGGAGCCCGTGAGGAAAAAACAAAGAATTGCCAGAATATTGGAAGATAACAATGTATACTATAGCCATAATGGGGATCGAAATACTCTGATGAGAATTAACGCTATGGAATGTGGTGGAGAAGGAGATTGTTTTTATTATTCACTGGCATATGCCTTGAATCAACTGGGATATACCGTTTCAAACAGCAGTGACGAACCTCTTATTAGCACAAGAGAGATTGGAAAAATTGCAGGCAAGGCCATTGTTGCTCAAATGATGCAAGTACGAGGATTGTTGTTTAACGAAATTCTAAAAATAACTGATGACATAGGATTAGCAAGCATTGAAGAAGACCCTGATATTATTTTTAAAAAAAAATCGCCTCCTGAGGTTCGTCGTCGTTCTTCTGAAGCTATACAAATTGCAAAAGAAAAATTAAAAAGAATTCAAAAAGGAGATGAAAAACAAATAAGAGAAGTTCGAAACCAAGGAAATATGTATAGAGACAAATGGATTAATGATTACAGAAATACGCCTTTTCAAGAGCGACTTCGTAGTGTTGCTCATGATCATTGTACCAAAGGTACCTATGCAAACCAGCCAGTAATGAGTCTTTTTATTCCCATTTTAAATTTGATTGGAATTGCTGGTTTTTATGTTATTCTTGACCGTGGGAAAACAATACCAAAACTCCTATTTCGTTTTGAAAAAAGAGATACACAACAACAGGATTCAGATAGGTTTTTATTATTTATTAATTATCAAACCAATATTCAACACTATAGGCTTGGTTACTGGCGACAAGAAAATGAAAATGGTCGTTTAACTAACAATTACATCTTTACTAGAAGAGGAATCTTTACATTCTTGGGCAATCCAATGAATATCATGTAAAATTCCTACAAACACCTTTTTGTATGTTTGTAGATGCGGCATTTAGTCTCTATTAGCCCAAAATTTGCTGCTCCAGTGCCCACAACATTAACCTTAAAATTAAAAAAAATTCTAACGCGACGTTCCAAAGTCACCAGCGCCCCATTTGCGAAAATTGCGCATTTCATTTCTCATTGTGCGATCACTGATATGTCTTTTTTTTTTTCGGTTTGCAACTTCCGGTAATGATTTTGCCTGTATTCGGGGATCATCAGATGCCCCTATGGCCAATTGACTATAAAGTAAATAGTTTTGATTAGCTCCACTATACTCGCCCACCAACTCTTCAGAAAAGTCCAAAACAGGTGTCACGCGATCTGGCCATTTCTCAGAGATGACGAGCGGAATCGGGATACATTGAACTGGAAAGTTAAAATCGGAGCCTTCTATTTTCCGTGTTGTTTTGGGCGATTTGACAATATCAGCACCAAGATCTTTAAAAAACTTATCGTACACTTTGCTATGTAAATCCCCGCTGTAAATGATAGCGTGTCTAACCGGTTGCTCGTCGTAATCTCTAAGAATTCTTGCTATCATATTTAGATCCAAAATCCACGCTTGCAATATTCCAAAATCAAACAATTCTCTCGGATCAAAAACTTCTTTCTTGTGGTACAATGACTCTTCCCCTTTCATAATTTTTTTTGAATCCTCAATCAACCTATACATAAAATTCCGCTCCCTTTCATCAGATATAGATTTTATTTGGTTTTCCACTAGTTTAAAATAATCTTTAAAAATACCTTTCTTTTTCCGATAAAAATCTTCTGGTGACATCTTCGCCCTTAGTTTAAAATAATTTATTCGCAAATCTGTGTAGTGAACAATTGCTTTGGGAAACTGACATTCAACTTCTTTGCCGTGCTTTTGGAGAAACCTTTGGTAGTAAGAAAAACAGGGATCCAGTAGTTTTTCTATTTTGTTTAAATTACTGGTCCGTGCGTTAAACCCTTGCCTTTTTTCTCCGGAGTGTAGTGCCGGATGTTGTCCAAATTCCCTTTCTACAAAAACATGTACCGGAAAATCTTGTGATATAGTATTTTTTATAAGTTGTATAGCAGATAACCGCTTCTGCATTTTTACTAAGCATTCTGAGTTCCTTTCGTGGATTTCACCGATATTGTGCACAACAAGAATTCCATTTCTTCTCCGCAATACTATTTTCGAATAGTGCGTAATTCCACTTACCGGCACAAAACGAGCACCTTGCCACGCTTCAAATTTTCTTTCTACTGGTAGTTTTACCACATAAATCGTGCTTCCATCCTGAATAACGCGCCTGTTTGGAAATCTTTTTTTCTCCAAATGCACCCCCTTCAAATACGGGTTATCATAAAATCTGTAGTGTCGATTTTGCGGAATTAACGTGCGGATTTCTTTAAGAGTATTCCTGTAGTCTGCGTTTTTATCAATATTTAACTCTTGAAATCGTTCTTTTCCGCCAATTTCTTGCAAAATAATTTTTTTTCCAGGGTTTTGTTTCCCATTAAGTGCTCCCATGTTTTATAATATATTATTTTATAGTTTTTTTACATTTATTGCTCTCAAGCTCGTGCTGTGCGACGGCAGTTGTTCGACGCTTTGTTTTTAAACGAAAACAATGCAGTTGCCATTAAAACCATATAATTTTTTATATTTTAATGGTAAAAAATTCTTTAAAAAGAATAGTTAAAAAATCCACTTGATGAAAAATCATCCATAAAAACACGCTCAATATCGTCGTCTACAGGCGTTATCTTACGTTTTTTGAGCGTCTTGTCCTTCTTGTCCTTCTTGTCCCCGTCGTGCGTCTTGTCCTTCTTGTCCCCTTCGTGCGTCTTGTCCTTCTTGTCCCCGTCGTGCGTATTGTCCTTCGGTTGGCTTCGTTTCTTGCTTGCCTTCATTGCCTGGCAAAATTGAAGAACTTCGAATGACGATGACATCTGCATAAAAAAATTAATTAATATTAATATTAATATTATAAATCGTGCTCTTACCTCGACAGCGC
>Ga0209443_1000388_pt1 | contig 29765 bp, 21 predicted proteins | sample LauGreBMM110DCMD_2_FD_187571 | JGI IMG/M metagenome (GOLD analysis project Ga0209443, IMG submission 187571) | Freshwater lake microbial communities from Lake Michigan, USA - Su13.BD.MM110.DCMD (SPAdes) (version 2) | ecosystem: Environmental > Aquatic > Freshwater > Lake | place: Lake Michigan... | reverse complement strand
AACTATTGGCTAGATAAAAATAATATCTAACATTATTTGGTTCTTCTTTAATGCCATCAAGAAGCAACCTTATATCTCTTTCAAATTTATCACTCTTAGAGCCTCCATCACCAATATCTCTGATAAACAATTCATCTTTTTTAAAGCCTCCTTTTGTATTTCCACATGGAGTATCAATATATTCATGTGTTACTCCAAGATATTTATAGAGACCATTATTTTTAAGAATTCTCATATTTTGATAATAAAATGAATCGTTTCCTTGAAGAATATGAAAACTTTCAGCAGAAAGCAAAATTTCCTTTTTAAAGTTTTTACTTTCAAGAATCATATCAGCATCAAGTAACAATACATAGTCAGACATACCTAAACAAGATTGTAATGCGACATTTCTATTATGGCAAAAGTTTTTAAATGGTTCAACAACAACCTTTCCAGGAATATTTTTAGTTGTAAAATATTCAGTAATTAAACTTATTGTATTATCTGTAGAACCTGTATCACATATACAATAACAATCAATAATTGAATATACTGAATCAAATAATCTGGTGATAATTTTACTTTCATTTTTAACAATCATATTTAGACATAAAGTTGGAGCATTATCTTTATTCAACACTAATTCCATTATTAATTTATGTAGTATTTAATTTTTAAATTATAAATTATTAAATAAATATATCATATAAATATAAAATGGCTAGTACACGATTTAAATATGACGATTGTAGAACAAAAAAGGCATTACAGCAATCTACAGACCCGGGTAGGTGGATATTAAATGTTCCTGGAAATGGTGCCGATCCTTGTTATATGGAAGACCCACAAATTATTATACAAAAATGGGGAGGAAATTTAAGAACAAATACAATTAATTTAGAAAGCGATTTAAGAGGTGTTAACAGACAACTAGGTAGAGATTGTTTAGGAAAAGATAATTATAAAAGCTACAATGTACCAAATGAAGCTATTAAATATCCAACGTGTAATAATTTATTTACTGAACAATCCAGAGCAACAAATCCCGCATGGTGGTATCGTGATTTAGAACAAGTTGATTGGCAATATCCACCATTGAATCCTCAAGCGAATGTATGTATTCCTTTTCAAAATAACTTAAGTACAAGAATTTTAGAAAAAGATTATTTTACCCCAAAGAGAGATTGTGTTGTGAATGAAACAAAGAACTATTTACCATCAAGTTACAATTTAATTAGAGGTGGATATGTAGCAGGTCCGACAACATGTCAGCAAACAAACTCTTGTCAGCAACTCTAAGTGAAGTTTTACCCTTTTAGAAAAAGTGGAACAAAACAGTAGAAACAGTAAAAAGTATTTTCAAAAAGTTGAGCAAAAGACAAGAAGGTGCTTCCCTTCAGGGTAAAAATGTGAAAAAAAATATTACTTTTAGTAAAAATATTTTGCTCCACTTTTTTAAAAAGTGGATTTATATGTGAATAAAAATATAATACTCTATATATATAAATATGGAAATAGCGATCCCTTTAATAGCATTAGGCGGTATGTATGTAGTATCAAATCAGTCAAATGAAAATTGCTCTAAAAAAGAAATCAGACAATCACAAAGACAAAAAGAAAATTTCACCAATATGGGAATTAGAAGCAACTTAGGTGTTAGAACCGATAACTACTTACCAAACGTAAATATTCCTCCACAAAATTTTCCTGTTAGCAATATTAATCAATTAGTTGATACTGTTCAAGAATATCCTAATCCAAATGTAGCTACAGATAAATACTTTAATCAGAATTTATATGAACAAAAGGTTAGAAACCATGTTCCTGTAAATAAAAATCCTCAAGAAATCTATTCATTAACTGGAAATTATTTAGATTCTCAACAATTTAAACACAATAATATGATTCCTTTTAATGGTGGTAAGGTAAAAGGAAAAACATATGACATGAATATTAATGAATCCGTTTTAGATAATATGATTGGCTCTGGTTCTCAAACTATCAAAAAAATTGAACAAGCTCCTCTTTTTAAACCTGAACAAAATATGCAGTGGGCTTATGGTATGCCTAATCAAAGCGATTTCTATCAATCGCGTGTTAATCCTGCTATGAAAAACAATAATGTCAAACCATTTGACACAATTATGGTCGGACCTGGTTTAGATCAAGGTTACGGATTTAATGGTAGCAATGGTTACAACTCTGGTATGGAAGCTCGTGATAAATGGTTACCAAAGACGGTTGATCAATTAAGAGTTGATACAAACCCTAAATTAGAATATGAACTTATTAATCACGAAGGTCCTGCTAACTCATTTATTAAAGCCGCTCCAACAGCTCAAATGATCGGTCGTGTAGAAAAACAAAGACCTGATACATATTTTATAAATACACAAGACCGTTGGTTAACAACTACTGGTGCCGAAAAGGGTGAAACCTTAAGACCAATTCAAGAAATGGGTGTTTTAAGACGTAACGATATTGCTAGCGAATATATGGGACCTGCTGGTTCAATTGAAGTGAAAGCTACAACAGCTCCACAAAATTTTGAACCTTCTAAGCGTCATGAAGCATTTCAAGGAGGTGTTAATCACTCAAGAGCTACAGGACAAGGTAATCATACAGATAAAGATGTATTTTTAAGAAGTCATACTAATTATGAGAATAATCGAAGTACTGTTAGACAACCTGAAACACATAGAAGCGGATTTAGTGGGGCAATTGGAGCTGTTGTTGCTCCAATAATGGATATATTTAGACCAACGCGCAAAGATGAAACTATTAATAATGTTCGTGTTTATGGTGACGCCGGAACTTCATCTATGGTTAAGGGACCTGTTTATAACCCTCAAGATAGTACTCCTACAACAGTTAAAGAAACCAATTTACACGCAATTAACTTTAATATTAATAATCAAAAAGAAGGTATGTATGTTAATAATGCTATGCCTGGAATACCAACACAAAGAGATTCAACTAGTTGTGAATATTATACAGCTGCTGGCGGATATGCTACTGGTTTCGGAGACATGAGTTATGATGCGGCTTATCGTCAACATAATAATGAAATTAAGTCTCAAACGATTGGTAATAGACCAAATCAAGGAGGAACGCAAATTTTCAATCAACAAATGCATTTAACTACTATTAAGTCTGACTCTGATCGCCTAGATGGTAGAGTAAATCCGGCTTATTCTAGTTTAACAGGATTGCCCCCCTCTGCGCAAACATATGGCGCAATTAGAGCTCCACAATATTACAATGAATGTGCTGGTTGTGACCGTATACAACCTGATATTCTAAGTGCTTTTAAGAATAATCCTTATACTCATTCTTTAACAAGTTCTGTTTAAAATAATAATATTAATTTAATAATTATTATTTTATATTTTATATTTTCTTGTTTGCGCTTTATTTGTTTTTAATATTTTATTTTTTCTTGTTTTTTTCCCACCTTTAAATTTTGTAATAAATGAATCTAGTTGTTGTATATCTTCTTTTGATAATGGTTGCCTAATCATATTTTGATTACTACCATTTTTTGTAATAAAATTTTTTAAATCTTTAGCCATTTTTAATGTATATTCTTTACCATCAGATAATTTAATAAGTTCTCCTTCATTAGTAGTTGTTTCTTGCGAAACAGGATCAAAAATTTTTGTAGGTGTTAGTGGTATTCCAGATTTTAATATAGGATTTTGAGACCTTGTTGCTGGTACTATACTTGCTTCTTGTTTAGCTCTTTCTGCTCTATTTGCTTCTTTTCTTTGTTTTTTTGCTTGACTTGCTAGTTTTTTTTGATTCTGTGTATTTAATTCTTTGCTTAATCTTTGATTTTCTAATAATTGTTTTTCTTTTAATTCATTTAATTTACGTTCTATATAACTATTAAATGGAACTTCTTGAGCAGTAAAATATTCTTCGCTTGTTTTTCTACCAATAAGCGATGAGGCAGTCGACATCACATTTCTTAATGTACTACTTTGAGCACTACTTATAATTTGGTCAACATTAAGTAAACTGGGACGCATTGATATAAAATATGCTACAATAAATTCTTTATCAGTATTATCAGCATTATCAGTATATGACATAAATATTTGAATTTGTAATTTACTAAGTAAGTTATTATATTCTACGTTTTCTAAATTTTCAGGACTTTCAGGAATTTCAGGAATTTTATCAGGTATTTTTTTATATTTTTGTATAAAAATATCATATAATTTTTTATATGCGTTTACATAATCAGTATTTAGTTTTTCAATTATTTCCTTTAATTTAATTCCTATAGCAATTTGAACATTTCCGGGATATAATTCTAATTTTGACTGAATTTCTAATATTGTATTTTTATTTTCTAAAGTTTTACAATCATAAAATAAGTTTTCTGAAGCGTTATCTTCATTAGTATTAAAATTAATTAAAAATCGGTCTTCATCTGATGTACTAATATTTTTTTCACAGTGAACGGTTTCTTTTAAATCTGCGGTAGCAATTCCAAACCTTATATTTTTTTCAAATTTTTGAAGATTATTTTTTTCACGTTTTATTTTATCATAACATACACTGTCAGGTGATATATATTTAAATGCACTAGATGCTTGGTTATATTCGCGTACTGTAAATGAAAAGGCATTTCCAATTCTTAATTGTTCTTTTAAAGTATCTTTTAATACGTAGAATCTTTCTTTGTACGGTTTTAAAAAATTTTGTATTTCTTTATCAATAACATTATCACAATTTGTTAAATATTGATATATAACTTTTTTCTTAAGAGATTGATATGAAAGCCCATATTTTCTTAAAACACGTCCTTCAACTTGTTCAGAATCACCAAAAGTATTACAAGCCTCTAAAATTAAAATAGCAGGATTAAATTTTGCATTAAGACCTTCTGTCATAGTTGGGTCAATTAAAACACATATAGGTTCATTTGCTGCGCCAGAATAAGTTTTTAAAAATCCGGCTGTTTTATTTTGTTCTAACAAATCTTTACCATCTTCATTTCCTTTTCCGATATTTTCTTGTAATTTATTTATTAAAATATAATTTTGTCCTTGACTTTCTAAAAAATTCGCAAATAATCCTAAACCAAAATCTTCATTATAACTATAAACAATGGGTAAATAATACCCCGTACGCAATTCATCGCCTTGTTTTACAGGGTCAGTATCATCTTTTCCATGAGGATGGTTTATAGCAATAATGTTTTCATCTTTTATTATAGGCATTTTACCAGTATTTATTTGTTTAATAAGTTCCAATGCATGTTTAAATTTTCTACATTTAAATATATCAGCCTTTTTTTCTGAAATAGTACTATCATTATCATCTCTTTTTTTATAAACATATTTGTTATATTTTTTTGAAGGATCTATTATGCTTTGATCTAAATATGAATAATAATTAATAACATCTTCTGAAAAATTACTTATAAATTTCATATTATTTACAAAAAATAATAACTTTTCTTTATAATCAAGCGATACTTTTTCATATTTATTTAAATAAAATATTGATTTTTCTTTATCTGTTAATAAATTTAAACAAAACTGTCTAATAAATTTTTTTTGTACATCATCAAAAAATAATACCTTAAGTTCAGTTATTTTATCAGGAAATCTAGTATTAATTTTAGATAATGGGTCATCTGATGATGGCTCTAATTCCATATCACATTTAGGATTATTATTCTTTATTTGAGTAATTTTTGTATCGTCATTAACTTGTTTAATTTTATTTATTTCAATTAAACAATTAATACTTTGTTCACGAGTAAATCTAATTTTATTTTTACTTAAACTATTGTAATCAATAGGGTTTGATGAAGTGTTCATAATTTTATTTAAAATTTCATTAATTTGTTTTAAACAAACTAAATTAATTGTATTTTGTAATTCATAATCATATATAGAAATCATTGGTGATAATGACTTTGCTAAATAATTAATATTAAATACAGGTTCGTCAATAACATTTAATATATCTTTTGCTTCAGAACTAAATGGACTAAATACCATTAATTCACTTGTAGCACTATCAACTCCAACGCCTGAACTTATTATAACTGTTTCTACTATTTTACTAGTTGGAGGTATTTTAGATTTTATAAAATTGACAGCCAGGCTTGGTAATGACTGAAGTACTGTAGAGTTTAACATTACTAACATATCATTACCGGTTCCACCATACTGAATATTTGAATATTTTTTAACAGTTTTATTTTTTTTAATAAAATAAGTGGGTTTTAATTTTTTTTTTGTTTTTCTACCACCACGAGATATTTTAATATCATTTCTATCTAATTTTTCATTGATATTTTTTTGTACACGTGACGTGACAAATGCATTAACACCTGCAGTAGCAATTCCTATAATTACTGCTGTTGCCACAATAGGTCCTAGTGATGGGATCGATAACCCGCTTACAGCTGCAACGCTACTAGGTATTAATGCTGTATAAGCTATACTAGAACCAAATGAAGTAAGAGTTTTTATCCATTCAATTTGTTTTATCATAAAAGTTACCCAAACTAAATCAGCTATTTTAGCAGCATATATAGATGATGAAAATTTATTAGATTTTGTAAGAAAATTTCCAAATTTACATAAGTCAGCAGGCGATTGTTGCATAGGAGTTCCAGACATTGTAATAACTCTTAAGGCCTTTGAAATAGAATCATTAAATAATATGTCTTCTATTAATGAGTGTTTTTTCATTGCCCCAGCAGCTTCAGTAGAATTATAAATATCATTTGTTAATAGTCTATGCGCTTCATCTATAATTATTATTTTGTTATCATAAATAGGAACTGCTTTTACATTTAAATCGTATATTAATTTATCAAAATTATAATTTACCAATTTAAAATATACATCAAAAAATTTAAAAACTTTATTTTCACCACCATTCGTTTTTATATCATTTTTTAATTTTTCCATTTCAATATCATCCTGAAAAAATAATACGTATTTTGTTAAATCATCTATAAACCCAGCGTAAATTCCAATTGGAGCTATAACTATAATTTCTAAAGGGTTATCAATACTAGAAGCGATTTGTTTTTTTTTATATGTATTCAATGCTATTAATAAAGATGTAATAGTTTTACCAGTTCCTACCTTATGTAAAAGCAAAATTCCCCATATATCTATACAAGATGTAAATCTTCTTACTGCTGATTCTTGTCTTCCATCTAAAATAAGTTTAATATTGTCATAAATTAAATTATCGGACATAGTATAAAATATAGCAATATAATTTTTATAAATTAATATTTTAATTAGTTTATAAAATTTATTATAAAATCATTATTATTCTACTTTGAATAATATTTTTGTTTTTTTGTATATTTTTTGGTTCTTTTTCTTTTTCTTTTTCTTTTTCGAGTTTTCCCACCAACTTCTACCGCTTCTCCTGATGTTGTAATTGCTATTTTTTTTTTAATAGGAAGAGGAATCGGAACATTAGTAGGAACAGAAGGAAGAGGAATCGGAACATTAGTAGGAACAGAAGGAAAGGATAAAGGTTTAGGAGTTTGTTCTTTTATTGATGAATATAAATCACCATCTTGATAATTAGGAGTTTGTTCAAACGATTCATTTGATTCACTATGTTCAATAATTTTTTTTTTTGGTTTTGGTTTTGATTTTGATTTTGGATGAGGAGGAGGAGTTTTTGTCATCATTTTTTTAGCAAAATATATTCCAGCAATTCCTAGAACTGCAAGAGAACTAGCTGTTGAAAAATCTGTAAAATCTTGTTTAGGCATTATCATTTGTTGTTCTCCTGCTGGTAAAAATTTATTATAATTATTAAAGTCATTATTCATATTTAATTGTGGCACTCCTTGTGGTTGATGTGTTGAATAATATGGCACATCTGGTAACGAACACATTCCTGTTTCTAAATTACACGTGTGAGAATTTCCATAAGATAATCCCCAATCAGGATTAGCACTTGTTCCTAATTCAGGAGCTTGATATGTTGATTTGTACGGTGAATTGAAATAATCAAATTCAGGATTAGCACTTGTTCCTAATTCAGGAGCTTGATATGTTGATTTGTACGGTGAATTGAAATAATCAAATTCAGGATTAGCAGTTGTTCCTAATTCAGGAGCTTGATATGTTGATTTGTATGGCGGATTATTCCAATTTAATTCGTTTGCTGCTCTTCTTGCATCAATTTTTGCTTCTCGGTTAGCTATCAATTCTTCTTGTCCGGGTTGTGATTCTCTTGCTCTTATGTCAGCTTGTGATTGTCCTTCTATTTGTGCTTGTCGTTGTCCCTGTTTTTGTGCTGCTACTTTTTGTGCTATTTCTGCTTCTCTTGCTTCTTGAATAATTTTTGCATTACTCTCTCTTATTGCTTGAGCCTCATTTAATTGCTCAGGATCGATAATATTCTCAGCTTCTTCCATTATAGCTTGGGCTACATCTGGACTAAAATAATTATATAAACCATATCCTCCCGCTAAAACCGCCGCTCCTCCCATTGCTATAGGAACCCATAGAGGTGATGTCGCTGCTAGTGGAGCTGCCATTAACACAGCACCCCCACCCCCTGCTATCAAGCCTCCGCCCGGTGCAACAACAACACAACCGGCTGCTATCGCTGCTGCAACTTCTGATGCCGCAATATAACCTGTAATACCTTGAGCGGCCGCAGCTAATCCTGCTACAGCCCAAAGTCCACCTTTATATATTTTTTTACTACCATTGTGCTTACTTTTTCTATTTTTTTTACTTTTTTTACCACCAGATGATACAGACAATTCTTTTAAATTGCTGTTTGTATTAATTTTCATATCAGTTTGTTCTTTTTGTGTTAAACCAGTTTTTAATTGTAATTTTGATTTATTATAATTTATAAGAGAGTTTGTAGAAGCATTATAATTATATTTTAAAACACTTAACATAGCATCAGAGTTAATATTAAACGTCTTACAAAATATATTAAATAAATCAATACTGTTGCTCTCACTTATATTTTTACCATAAGGAGTTATATAATTAAATTTAATATTTGCTGGAATCTCTGGAATTGATAGTTTATTATAAGATTCATAAAAGACAGACAAATCAGAGTTTAATTTATTTGATTCATAATTTTCTTTTTTAACAAACTGTATCTTATAATTTGATGTAAAATTCATTATATTTGTCATAACAATTTCTTGTAATTGCTTACTTTTAGACAAATCACATATTGATTCATCAGATTGAATATTAAATATTCTTAAAATATTTATCTGTATATTTTTAATAATATTATTAATACTTGGTAATAGATTATTCATTTCAAAGTTTAAATCCGTAAAATAACTTTTATTCATATCAATAATTTTTTTCATAAGTTTATCAAACAAAATTTGATTGTTTAAAAATAAATTTATAATTTTTGCATTACTTTTACTAATTATAGTAACACAATTATAGAAACAAAAATAAATTACATATAACAAAAAACTATTTTCATATTTTTCACGAAAAGTATTTACATCTTCAACAATTTTTTCTTCTTCAATGGAACTTAAAATCTTATCAGGTGTTACAGATATTTTAGTATTATTAGTTATTATGTTACTTTCAAAATACGGCTCTATTTCATACATAAATTCGCCTTCATAATCATAAAATTGAATTATTCTCCATTTTTGATTTTTATTATATTTTTTTTGTATTTTTTCATCTACATTTTTAACGTAGACTATTTCATTATTCGCATATATTTTATTTATAAATTGACTATTTAGATAAACAACTTCTTTCGTATATTCAATATTTTTAATATTTTTGTTCCTTAGAGACTTTACTAAATAAATTGTAGAAAATATTAATGAACATAATTTTTCTTTATTTTTTTCAACAAATGTACTCATGTATAATATACATATAGAAAATATATATTATATTATTAACTGATTTTATAAACTCTATATTAATTAATTTAATAACTGTATACGATTCGTCTATGGAACCGGTATTTTAATATCTGAAATAATTTGATATATTTGATTAAATACACTTGAAGTAGAATAAATTGGGAATTTTTCAGGAAACATAAATAAATATTGAACACTAGCTATAGCATTAATTATTTCAAGCGTTACAAAATTACTATTACTTCCTCCTTTCATTTTTAATTTTCTAGTTTTATTATATTTGTTTGTTTTTAATCTATGTTTTGTTTTAAGTTTCTTAATACCTTTTTTATTATATTTTTTAACAGTTTTTCTGGTTTTTTGAGTACGTCTTCGATATTTTTTAGAACCACCTTTATTTATGTCTTGAATAATAGCCTCTGGTTTATCACTTAAAAGTTTTGAAGCCGCCGCTTTTATTTCATTTGGATTATTACCTTGAAGAACAATGCTTAACCTTTCAGACGCGTCTTCGTATTTTTGAATATCTAATTCTTTAATTGTTATCCAGTTTTTTAAAATTGGAATTTTTATAAGAAAATTTTTATAAAACACCCACATAATATTTTTATAAATTTCAGAGACATATGGTAACATTGCTATAACAGCAATTAAAATAGAAGGTATATGTTCTTTAAGTGAGTTCAACCCAAAATCTGAACCTGTTAACCTGTTGGCAATTCCACCAAGTATAGCCGCTATACTTCCACTTAGAAAAATTTTAGTAAATATTCTAACAATTGAATTCCATGATGTATATACAAAAATAACAACTATAAAAAATGTTACCAATGAAACATAAGAAATTATTTCACTTTTTGCTTTTTCATTTTGTTGTTTTTGTGTTTCAACATATGCATTTAATATTCCCATTTTTGCGTTTATTATATCTGCATCGCTTTTTATATTATTTGTAATTTTGTCCATCTCTACTTTTAATTTTTGAGAATTTGCGTCATTAATTATTGATACAAGTGTATCATATAAAGTATTGTAGTTAGCATATTTATCATCTAGTACAGAACTTGTTAACGCTGACAATGAAACTGAATTTCTTGTAGTATACCATTTTAAATTACTTGGTTCTCTACCTATAATGCCATTGTTAACAATATAGATTGGTACCATTTCAAATATTTTATAAATAGAATTTTCTTCATTTTTTAATGGTAATTCTGTATCTTTAATTACCCAGCAAGCATTAAAAGTAGTTTTATTTATTTTATTACTTAATTCTTTATCAATACCTAATAACATAATAATTGTTTGGAAATTTTCAGCATTTATAAAAGGATATTCTTCGGGTAATAATTCATTAGCAATTCCAGAAACTTCTTCTGCTTCTTTAGTGATGTCTTCAGATGATACACCAAGTTCTTTAAGTAATTCTTCTTCTTGGACTTTAGATAGGTTTGGTATATTTTCACTCATCTTTGTAACGTATGTATCATAACTTAATGCTTTTCTTAAATCTTCTAGTGTTTTTAATGGTTGATCCGAGTCCTGATTTGGTGGTTGATTTTGTATATATAAATTTAACAAATTTAGATTTAATTTTTCAGAAGTAAATGACTTTATATTTTGTTCTGAAAAATCATAGTATAATTTTGCATTATATGGTCCTGCTACTATTTCAGCCTTACCTTCTCCTTCTGGATTATATAAAAATAAATACATACTACCTTCAATTTGGATTGAATTATTAAATGCTTCATCTAATTTATCTAATTCTTTTAAATATTTTTCACATATTTCTTTTTTGTTTGAATTATTTGTAAAAACTTCATTAAAACATGATTCTATAAGGTTAAGTGAATCGTTTTTTAATTTATCAATGTTTTGATTTAACATCATTAATGATGTATTATTCTTTGTTCCATTACTAAAATTAAATTGAAAATAAATTAAAAATTTTTTACTTTGAATAATTTCTTCATTTTCTACGCCAATAATAGTATAATAATTTAAATCTTTTTTATTAGTAGTAATTATTTCTTGTATTTTTGGAGAACCACCCTTTTTAATTTGTGTTTTTCTTTGTCGTTTTTTACTTCCACCTTTCATAACAATTGAATCAATAGGAATACTACTAATTTTTTCATTTGCTAAATGAATATAATTTTCTAAAGTTTCTAATGTTTTTCCGTCTTTAATATAATTTCCCAAATTTTTTTCTAATGTATTATCCTTAACATCATTAAAAAAATCAGTTAATTTTGTAAATTCTGGTTCTTGGTTCATATTTTTTATAATTTCTGGTAAAAATTTTCCTAACTTTACATGAGGAGTTTTTGAATTTTCCTTAAAAATATATGATTTTAAATTTTCTATCATTAATTCATTTTTTTCGTCATTTGTACTAATTCTTATATTATCACCATTTAACTGTTGAATTATAGTTTCTTCAGAAACTATCATTTGGTTAGCCAGAGTACCTGGATTACCTGGATTAATTCTTGTTAACTCTAAATTGTTACTCATATATATAAATTAATAATATAATAAAATAATATTTCAAATAAAAAAATGAATTTAAAGGCTAAAACATTAAATAATTTAATAAAATGTTAGCCAGAAAAATTTATCCAAAATGTGCTTTAGATTTTAAGAAAATTCTTTATGCAAATCCTGAGTTTAGTAAGTTTTATTATTTTTTAGGAGAACCAAAACCATTTGACGTTACTTTGCGAGATGGATTACAATCACTATCAATAGAAGAACAAAAAAAATGTATTCTCAACGAAAAATTTAATTTATATAACAGAATTATGTTTAATTATCAACCAAAAAACATTGAAATAGGTTCAATAGTTTCTGAAAAAGTATTACCAATATTTAAGGACTCAATTGAATTGTTTAATAATATTAATTTGTACGAATTTAACATTCATGAATTTAACAGAGATTTAAAAAGTAATAAATTTCTTCTGGTACCTAATTCAAAACAACTTAAAAATGTTATAAACAATACTGATATGAATTATTTTTCATTTGTTACATCTGTTTCAGAAAAGTTTCAGCTGAAAAATACAAAGCAAACACTAGATGAATCTTATTCTGATATATATGAAATGATGTATAGTTTTGAAGAAAATATATATAGGAGCAAACCTCCTTTTATTAAATTATATGTTTCTTGTATTAATGAATGTCCCATTGAAGGTAAAATAAATAATGATTTTATAGTTAACACATTATTAAACCTTAATAAAATAAATGTTGATAATATATGTTTATCAGATACATGTGGTACATTAAATGTTGAAGACTTTGAATATATTGTTGATACGTGTAAATCCTTTGGTTTACCATTTAATAAATTATCATTACATTTACATGTTAAAAATGGGAGAGAAGATATTGTTGAAAAAATAATTCACAAGGCTCTTGATAGAAGAATTCTTGATTTTGATGTTTCATTATTGGAAACAGGTGGATGTTCAGTAACAATGAACAAAAATCAAATATCACCTAATTTATCTTATGAATTGTATTATAAGTCCTTGGTCAATTATATTCAAAAAAATATCGAAGAGTAAAATTATTGTATTTATATATTATTGCGTTATATTAATATATAAAAACACTTTTTAAAATATAGTAGACTCTAAATGCTTGACATACATCAATCTATAAAAAATAAATTAAACTACTTTCATGAAATGCACAAAATACCGAATATATTGTTCCATGGACCCACTGGTAGTGGAAAAAGAACAATTGTTAATGAGTTTATTCATAAAATTTACGAAAATAAAAGAGAGATAATTAAATCATTTGTTATGTATGTTAACTGTTCACATGGCAAAGGTATTAAGTTTATAAGAGAGGAACTTAAGTTTTTCGCAAAAACTCATATAAATTCGAATGGCGGAAATACCTTTAAAAGTGTTGTATTATTGAACGCAGATAAATTAACATTAGACGCTCAATCCGCATTACGTAGATGTATTGAATTATTTAGTCACAATACTCGTTTTTTTATTATTGCCGAAGATAAATATAATTTAATGAAACCTATTTTGTCAAGATTTTGTGAAATATATATTCCAGAACCAGTTATTGATGATAAAATAATTAATCTATATCAATACAATTTAAATAAGGTTTTTAATTTGACAGATATTAAACAACAAAAGCTTGAATGGTTAAAAAGAGAATTAACCAAGTCCGTTAACAAAAAAACCAGTTTAGAAGATTTAATGTTATTATGTACAAAACTTTATGAAAAAGCTTATTCTGCTTTAGACATTATTAATTTATTAGAAAATTCTAATTTTTTAGAATCTATAATAACAACTGAGAAACGTTATGAATTACTTATATGCTTTAATCGTGTTAGAAAAGAATTTAGAAATGAAAAATTATTAATATTATTTATGCTAAATTTTGTTTTTTTAAGTTCAGAACTGTCTTTAGAAAATATAAGTTTTATGTAAATGGATGACTTTAATGTTAGTGCGCTTCATGAATCAAAAAACGAATGGGGTTCCCGTTTAGTTACAATTTTAACACCATTAATTATTGATGGTTATAAGTCAATTTTAGACGAATCTATTAAGCTGTGTAAAGAAAATGGAGAGATGGATAAGTATTTAATGACATTCCAAAATTTAATTTCAAGAATACCAAAATGGAATGCTCAAATTATTGAGACAGAGAGAAAAAGAATTTGCGACAAATCCGGATGTAATTATTTAGAAGATTTGGTTACGTGTGTTCATATTATTCAGCTCAAAATTTTAACTGCTATGAGGGTTGGTCAGAAACAAAAGAAAATCGACATAAATATTCCTAAGTTGGATGATTTCATCCACAAAACATACATTAATGTTGCAAGAAAAATATATAAGAATGTATACTTGTTTGAAACCAACATAGCTCCACTATCTGTACAAAAACATTACAGAGAACTAGAAATTATTGTTCAAGAATGTATATTAAATACTTTGAGAGAAAGTATTCCTGTTGAGTCAATTTTAAAGGCTTATATGGACGAAACCGTTGAAGAAGATGTAATTGAAGAAATAAAGGAACAAATTATTGAAGAACCAATTAGAACACCACTTGATACTCAAGTTGCTATTCCAAATGCTTTTGCGAATGGTATACCAACTAAAAGTTCTGAATTAAGTTTTAATGATATTGATTATGTTAAAACTGATGATGGAAGTGTGTCAAATGTTAATGCTCCAAAATCAATTGAACGTTTAGAAGAAATAAGTGAATATAGAAATCAACTTAGAAATCAACAAAGACAAATGGATCAAGATGAAGATGACAATAATGCCAAGCTTAAAATATCAGATCAAGTATTTAATTTAGACTCATTAGATGTTCATAATATTGAAGAACCTAGATTAGAATTGTTACCTGATTTGTTAATTGATGATATTGAAATTTTAGATTAAATTGCGTAAAATATTAAATAAGAATATCCAATTATTATTTTAAATGGATAACATATTTATAATTGCTGCTGTTATTTCAGTAATATTTCTAATTTCCAAGTTTATTGAAATGAGATTTATTGAAAAGGAAAATAAACCTTTAAAATTATTAATTAGAGATTCTTTATTAGTTTATTTTAGTGTTGTTTTTGGTGATTTTGTAATTGGACAAATTAATCCAATGATTAAAGGTGGGTCCAGCGCTTCACATGTTACTCAAGTATTTACCGATAATCCCGGATTTTAACCAAAGGTATCTTCGATTTAACCAAAGGTATTTTCGATTTAACTAAAAGTATCTTCGATTTAACTAAAAGTATCTTCGATTTAACTAAAAGTATCTTCGATTCAAATTAATTCTTTTTATCATCTTATATTATAATGAAAAGAATTAAAACAAACAAAGCCCCAAGTAAGCATTTTGGCAAACAAGTTAAAACAAGTAATAGAACACATAAAAATAAAAGAAATACAAAAACAAGACGACGATTGCGAGGTGGTGGAGAAAAAGAAAGAAAAGAACAATTCATTAAGGATAATTTTAGAAATATGTTTATGAATTCTTTTAAAAAACTACAATATGCGGTTAACACAGGAAACATGGAAAGAGTTAAAGAAGTTACCGAAATATTTAAAAATGGGTTTAAAAGTAATCAAATTGGTATAAATACATTAATTCCTATAACAACTAACTCAATTCCTATTAATAAATATAATTATAGTCAAAATGTTACACCATTAATAGCATTCGTTCCATCATTAGTTGTTATTTTTGATAATATCGATGATTTTATTATAAGAAAAGCATTCATTAATAATTTTATAATCAATAAAGGAAATATAAATCTTCTTAGTTATACACATAATATTTCTGCATTATCAGAAGCAATAAAATTACAAGATAAAGAATTAGTTAAATATTTAATTGAAAAGGGTGCCGATGTAAAGTTGTTAACAGAAGAACAGAAGTCTATAATGGAAAATCTAATAAAAGATGAAGAAATTGAAGCAATAATTGAGCCTGTTCCTGCTAAACCCGTTGTTAAATTAACATTGTCAACTGAATTACCATCTGATTCTGGATATAATCCGGATGTAGAACCTGAATTTTGGAAACCAATTTTTGAAGAAAATGAGATGCTTACTATAAGAAGTAAAATTAATGAAATGATGAATTCTGATGGAAATATACCCATAACCAATAAAGAAATATCACAATTATGGAGTGTTTGTAAAATAAATCAATCAATAATTCCAACGTATTTTACTCCAAGAAAAAATGAACCCTATGATTCGTTTGGTACATTTATGCTTGACCAAGATATTGATTTCTCTCATTATAATATTGTATTATGTGCTGCTTTAATAGTATTTGGAATAATATCTGAAAAGATGATAGGTCAAGATTATAAAATGTTATTTAAAGGTGGAAAAGCAATACAATTGGTTTTGGCTGGAATGCCTGAAACATCGGCGTACAAAACGGAAGATATTGATTTATTAATCATCCCGGATACTGATATACCATATGTTGAGTCAATTGTAAAAAATTTATCTGGACATTTATCTTATTTAATAAGATGGTTTTTAAATACAACAGAAACGCAATATAAGGTTTCTGTTCAAGCACCAAACCTTTCAAATACTAGAGCAAATCCCTTTATTTTTAAACTAAGTTATTTGAAAATTAGACAGAAACAGGATTATAAAAGGCAAATAATGGTAGATGATTTTAAACAGTTTTCAGATATAGATTTTAAAGAGACTCCATTAAGAGTAAAACCGTATTTTGAAAAATCGATTGATTTTAAATTCTTTATATCTGAATTAAATCAGGCAGTATTGTTTAGATGTCCTAATATTGGTTCACTCTTAGATGAAAAAATATATTACTACACAAAATATTCAGAGTTTAAGAAATTATTACAAGAGAGAAAACCAATAACAGAACAAGGCTATGAAAGTATAACTATTATGGATTGTGATAGATTTCTTGAAAAATTTAAAAGAGCTATTCTAGCTATGAATAAAGGACTACAAAAACAAAGATTTCCTGAAATATTACCAGATGAATTATTAGAAAGAGAGAAAAATTCTATAAAAACCCGGTTAACTAGACTAGGAACAACGGACGAAACTTTGAAAACCTCAATTCTTCAAAGTATATACAAATAAATAAATTTATCATTAATTTTAAATTTATTTTTCAACCATTACTTCTCTTGATATTTTTTGTATTATTTTTTCTTCTTTTTCAAAATCATTATCACCTGAACCTCCCATCGATTCAACTACTATTTTATTATATTGGTCTGAAAATTTTGAAGACGCTTTGTTATAATCTGGATGAACTTCTTTAAATTTAGGTATTAAATTTTGATTCTTACATGTAACTCTTCTAACAACTTTGTGTAATTTTTGTTTCTCTTCATCTTTTTCCCATTTATCTTCATCCTTAATATAAATGGTTTCTCTCTTCTTATCAGTACAATGAACAGGTCTTTGAGTAACATCTAATTCTTTGAGATTTTTAGTTATTATGTTAGATATACCTTCAACATAACCTAATTCTCCAACTTTCTCTAGATCAGATAATTGAAGTTTAATTGAATCAACAAAATCCATAATATTCATGGCATCTTTACATGTTTCATTTAAAAAGAAATTAAGATTAAATGCTTTATTGTGTGAATTAATAGTATTGTGGCAATTATTATATGAATCTTTCTTTGCTAATTCTAAAATTAATTCTTTTATTTCTTTATTTTCTTTCATAAGATAATCAATTAATTCATCTTTTTTATCTACAGTATTTTCTATTTTATTATTTTCACAAATACAAATTTTACTATGTTTCCATAATCCAGAACGTGTTTTAAAATCTTTATTACAATTTTCGCAGCAAATATACTCAATTTGCCCTTTTTTGCCCTTTTCTGTTTCCAAAATGCTTCCATTTGTTTCCTGGTGGTGTTTAGATGTTAATAAATGTCTTCTCCAACTATATTTTTTACAGCATATATAGTGACATTTTTCACAGTAATATTCATTTTGCCCTTTTTCGCCCTTTTTTGCCCCTAAATTGTTTCCTAAAGTTTCCATAAAATAGAAACAGAATATTTTTTTAAGCTTTTATAAAAAAAAATATCATAACAAAATGAAAATTATTTTTTTGGTGTCCACATGCTAATTTTCAATTATGGTCACAGAATTATATTTTTCCATAAAATATCCAAGGTTTTGAAAATTGGACAAAATAAATGTCCAAAAATGAAAACTGAGAAAAACTTTCCCCAAAAAATTTCATATATCGGTACTACATATGAAGGGAACTTTTGGAGCGACCTTTTTCTATTTTTCAGGATTTCCTCTACGTCATGTAGTGTAATCTATTAATTCAAAAATTTATGAAATAATATTTCTGTATTTTTTACTGATTTACTACCATCTGATTTACTACCCAAATCCTTGTTTAATTCCGTTATATCCATATTCACAATATTTGTATTGTTTAAGTTATCTAATATATTTATAGCATTATTTAATTCAACACCATTCTTAACTGGGGTTCCTGTTGATGGAATATATTTAGGATCAATAGAGTCAACATCAAATGAAACATGGACTGGCGAATTTCCTACAAAGTTCATAATTTTATTCATTGAACTATTGAAGTCATTGTTAATATCGTGAGGTGTTAAAATTTGAATATTTTTTTTATATACTTCATCTACTTCAAATATATCCCAACAACGACTTCCAATATAAAGCAAATTTTCAAACGGTAATTTATTTTTAATGAAAGCAAATTTTTTATTGTTATCTATACCAGTTACAAAACTTAAAGGCATTCCGTGATAATGTTTCGAATTAGAACTTTTATATGTATTTATATCCGCGTGAGCGTCAAAATATATTACTTTTGCATTTGGATATTTATTTAATGTGGATGCAATTGTTGCAATAGCCATGGAATGATCTCCGCCTATATTTACTATTTTTCCACTGGTAGATTGATTGACTTTATATAAGTCATTAATATTTTTAAACATATTGTTTGTATCTTTTACTCTTTTTATCACATGTTTTTTTTTATTTATGTATTTATTTAATAGATGAGGACTTTTTTCTGTTCCTGTTTTTGTTTGCCCTAAATTATGAGGAAACATGATGATTGTTTTATAGTTGAAAGGTTTAGTTCTTCTCTTTAATGTTTTTTTTCTATTCAACATGTTTTTTCTTGATTTCTTCGGATTGTGACAATCATTTATACCAAATAATGAAACTGATTGCTTTTTAGTTTTCAAAGGCATATTTATATAATTATATAATATTTAAAATAAAACTTAAATATTACAAGAAAATGTTCCCCTCCGTTTAAACACATTTTATTGGGTTTCTCCACACTTCATCATGTAGTATCAGCGCCCGGTCCAAACTTTAACGACGCTTCTTTTTAGAGTGTCTTTTTTTAAGTCAGTGTCATACATATCATAAGTATATGTTCCTGTCAAAGGATATTTCAGTATATTTCCAAGTATTGATTTTGAGATATTTGTTTTAGGATATTCTGTACAAAATATACAACCTAAGATTCTCTCTAAACAGCATCTATCAGATCTATTTTGTATAACTTGTGTTAACTTAGATATATTATATTTATTTTCTATATGTAATAGAAAATTATGATTTATATAAGATTGACAACCAAAACATCCAGACCATCTTTTATCACTCATAATACTAAACGTAGTAAACATACTAACAAGATTAAATTTCAATTTATCTTGAATAATAGTTTTATTTTTTAATTTTTCTATAAGTTTTATTGTATTCGATTCATTTTCATTATCCGCATCAAAATACCATAATGGTAACACATTTATACCATTTAAAACTTCAAAATTGATTCTTTTATGAAAAAATACACTATCATGTATTATTACAGCATTTTCAAAAAATTTATTTTTAATAAAGTAATAGTAAGGTAACAGTTCGCCTCTACCAGGAAATTCTGATTGTATTATTTCTACATTAATATATTCATAATCTGCTTTTAAAAAATTAGTATTACTGTTATCATCAATTATAACAATTTTTTTAGTTGGATAAAAAACCCGTAATAATTTTACAGAATGATTCCAATATCTATTAGTGTTTTCAGAATTTACGTGTCTTGTAAGAATAAATCCAAAATTGTTCATAATATATATAAATAAAATTGTATTATGAAATTATACCAAAAAATAAATATCTTTCTAAATTTTTAAACATAACAAGGAATATTATCAATATTTATTACATCTGCTGGTACTTCCCCTTTAAAACTAGAATAAGAGTTAAATTCGGGTCTCTCTAATTGCGCTTGAGGTGTATGATTATGAACACATCTCGCTATCATTTTATATAATTTAAAGTCGGGATATCTATCTACACCGTTTCCTTTATATAACATATTTACTCCTTTATCATCTAAACACCATTCAACTATTAAACGTTTAACAGGATCATAACATTTATTTAAATCTTTAATTTCATCAAAATCCTCAACTAAATAATCAAATACTGAACAAGCAAGACGACATAGATCAAAGCTATAATTTGGTTCTAATCTTGGTTTCTTATCATTTAAGTATGGTTCGGTATTATATTGTGTAGCAGCATCGCCGCCTGCTTGAAAACTATCACTACAGAAAAGTTTACCATCAAATTTATATATACTTCTTCCAAAATCAATAATTTTAAATATACGACCAAATGTAGGTACCTTATAGTGTTTCTTTTTATAACAATAATAAATAAATTTTTTATCGGTTTGATTATACATAACATTATTTGTATGTAAATCATTGTGTGTAAAGTTAAATGCTTTTTGATATGTAATTAAAATCATAATAATTTGCATGAATGCTGAATACCATTCTTCTTTTGATAAATCACTTGTTAAAATTAGTTCGTCAAATGTATTTTCACAAAATTCCATTCCAATAACTTGAACTGGAAATTTTGGAATAGTTACATCTATTCTCTCTTCTTCAAAAGAATCTTCATCTTCATCATTATCATGTTCATTATCATTTTCATTATCATGTTCATTATCATGTTCATTATTATCTTTATCTCCAGATTCATCATTTTCCGGTTTGTCACTGTCTAAGTTTTCAATTTCTCCGCAATCATCGCAATCATCACCGTTTTCTTCATTATCAGTATATGATGAACGTGATGAACAAGTTGAGTTAGATTTTAATGTAACATGTTGATCAGTTTCTTTTTGTTCCAAAAGATTAGCATTTGTTAAATCGATTAAATCAGATAGTGAATCAGATGATAAATCAGATATATTTACAATATTTTCATCAAATACATCTTCAAACATTTCATTATCAAAAGATTTAATTGATATTTGTGATTTAGCCGTTGAATTATGCTGAATTGTAATAGGTTTTAGTTTTTGATTTTCGTCTTGAAATAAATCATCATAATCGTCAATTTTAAATAAAACATTTTTATTTTTATTAAAATATTCGGAACTATTTAAATAATCAATATCATCAAACACATTTAAAATAAAGTTATTCTTAATACCTAAAAATGAGCCATAATAATCAACTCCATGAGTAAAACCATGTGTATGAATTAAATTACTTGATAAATATACAAACATACCGTCAACATATGCTGAATTATTTTGATCAATAAATTTCGAATGGCAATCTAATTCAGTTGAATTGATTTTTGGTAAGGTAAATAATTTTTCGTCATTTAAATTATACTTTCCAATTAAATATTTAAATGGGTCTAATAAAGGAGCCATCTTAAAAAAGACATCTCTATCTTTTACTTTGTTATTTTGTAGATTTTTAAGCCTACAATTAAATAAATGAGAATCATCATCTTCATCTCCATCTTTAACATTTGAAATATACCATTTGTTATTCAAATTAATACTATTATAATTGCCATCATTTAAGCTAAAGAATTTATTATAAATAGGTATATAATTTTGCGCATTTGAGAGAAAAAGTGTTTCCGATTTCTCTAAACATTTAAAAAGCTCAAGGTTTTTCCTTTTCTGATAGTTGACGTTTATCATTCTTTAGCTAATTAATATATAAATTTACTGTGTTTTTAACTTATTATAAATGCTAATATAGTGAACGTTTAGCGTTGTTGCGTAAAAATCTGTAAAATAAAATTCATATTTTAAATAATAATGACTTTAGAACTAAGGAAATTTGACATGAAAAGTATAAGCTTTAAACCGAATGAAAATAAAGGTCCAGTTGTAGTTTTAATTGGAAAGAGAGATACAGGTAAGTCTTTCTTGGTAAGAGATTTACTTTTTTATCAACAAGAAATTCCAATTGGGACTGTTATTTCCGGAACAGAAGAAGGCAACGGTTTTTATTCTAGTATGGTGCCAAAATTATTCGTCCACAATGAATATAATACGGCTATTATTGAAAATATTTTAAAAAGACAACGTACTGTTTTGAAGCAAATAAAAAAGGAAATGGAAACATATAAACGCAGCACTATTGACCCTAGAGCATTCGTGATTTTGGATGATTGTTTATATGATGCTACATGGACTCGCGATAAAATGATGCGTTTACTCTTCATGAACGGGAGACATTGGAAGGTCATGTTAGTCATCACAATGCAATATCCTCTTGGCATTCCTCCCACACTGAGAACCAACATAGATTATGTTTTTATTCTCCGAGAGAATTACATTGCGAATAGAAGGCGTATTTATGAAAATTATGCTGGTATGTTTCCAACATTTGAGAGCTTTTGTCAGGTGATGGATCAATGTACTGAAAATTATGAGTGTTTAGTCATTAATAACAACTCGAAATCAAACAAATTACACGACCAGGTCTTTTGGTATAAAGCCGATAGTCATGGTGAATTCAGATTAGGTTCAAAAGAATTTTGGGAATTGTCTAAAAATCTTAAGGATGATGATGATGAGGAGGCATATGACCCTAATAAGGCTAAAAAACGGGGCGCAGGTCCAAAGATCAGCGTGAAAAAAGCAAATAAATGGTAATCCACTTTTTAAAAAGTGGAGCAAAACTATAAGTGCTTTTATAAAAACTGCTTATCAACTTGGATGAGCAGTTTCTATGCTACAGAAAAAATATAAGTTTTATTATTTAATGTATTTTAAATAATAAATTAGATTCATTTTAACAATCATCAAAAGAAATAGTAACAGGATATTTAATATAACAATAGTCTCTCCAATTTGTATTTGGATTATTGAGTTCACACCAATCAAAAAGTATTTTACCATTTGATGCTTTTATAGGTAATCTTTCCCATAAATTATATTTAAAACTAAATAATATGTTCATTATTCCCATTTCATTTGTTTTACAAAAAGTATATTTATTCATAGCTTCAATCAGTTGATTTTTATCACACAGTTTAAGAATATTTGTATCATAAATCCACATACAATTAAGCATATAATTTGAATTTAAAATTTTCTCACCAAATTCAGATTTTAAGGAGTCAATTAGCTCAGGTTTATCATAACTTAGTTGACAATTGAATGATTGGTCATCATAAAGTTTACCATCTTTTGGTGCCAAAATTTTATTTTTATAATCAATCTCTAGAAGATATTTAACATCGTCTAATACACGCAACCCAGCATCTAAAAATACAACACGCGACCATTTTGAAAAATAATCATCAAATATGTGTAATTTTTCCCACTGTAACAATTTATTTACTTCTCTCTTGTCTGTTGTGTCAACAAATCCTGATTGTCCTATTTTCAAAAGTAATTGCGTTTTATCTATTTGTGGGAATTTTTTCTCAGTAATATTATAAAACTCTTTAAAATTAGCATTTAAATCAAAGTCAATTGTTACCAAAACTATATCCCTATTCCAATTACCTTTACTTCTTAAATCAATTATGGTTCTTTTAGCTTTATTGAAATAATTTAAATCGGTTATCAATGAGAAAACTGTATCATTATCATCTTTAATTACTTTTTCTAATAAAGCGTCATTTTCTACTGTACATGAATAAAAATCATATTGTTCTTTTGTGATAACTTTATGAATAGTAATCGCACTTTGTAATTCAGAATCATTATTATGTAATCCAATATAAAATAGTTTGTTATGTATTTGATTTATTTGGTGCTCTTTTTTAAGTTTATTAATCCATAATCCAATACATAAATCATCACACCAATGTTCATAAGAGTTATTTATACCTGTATTTCTAACGTGATTGTAAATTAACTTATATAAACTATTTGATATAGCATAACCAGCACCACCAGACATATATAAACAAAAATCATTTTTAATATGGTCCAACTCATGACCAATGTAATAATTTTCATTCGAATTATATTTTGTTAGTAAATTTAGAAGTCTTTTTTCATAAACAAATGTATCATCATCAATAAATATATACCAGTCATACTCTTTGATATTCATATTAAAAATAAAATGAATATATTTCCAAGTAATGTTTTTTTCATCATCCATACAATACCATCCAAACTGTCTATTTTCGATATCAGGCTTAGATGTTAAATAATATATATCATCCTTATTAACATTATTAAGCATTGTTTCCATTTGGTACTTAACTCTCGTATCTAAATATTTATCGCATGTAGAAATAATATAACAAATTTTCATAATAGTTATATTATTTTTATATTTTTAAGTAATTATTATATTTTTAAAATTTATATATTTGCTTCAAATTTTGCTATACTTTTTTACAGCTTCGCAAGAAAAGTATATTTAATCCACTTGTTCCATTGAATCTTTATTAGCAAAAGGTCCGCTAATTAATTGACTTTGTCCATTGTCAGTCTTACCAACAACAATATTCTCACCTTCGAATAATTCCATACAAATGTCAGCAGTAGAAATATTTTCTTGTTCCTTAAACGCTAATTCTTGAGTGTTAATATTGTTAACGCCAATTAGATTACCTTCTTCATCAATTGATTGAGTTAATGTATTACCAGATTTCTCGGCATTCTTAATATTCTCGTCAATTGCCTTTTGTTTAGATTCCTTGACACGTTGTTCAAAAGCGGTCTTAGCATTAGATTCGTTCTTATTCTTCTCGCTCATCAATTGATTGAGTTCTTCTTCCATATACTCAACACGTCCAGTCTTATAAGCTTCAGGATCCCAAGGCATCCACATACCAATAGGACCTACATAAACGTCATGATTCGGATCAATTTCTCTTAACATTTTACATCTCAATTCGGCTTCTTCTTGAGTAGGATAAGAACCTCGAATTTTTAAGCCCCTGGTATTGGTTTGGAAGTTATGTGCAACATCAAACTGTTTCTGAAGGTCTTCTTCATTATTATCAATATAAGTTTTGAACTCATCATCCATGCTAGATTTAACAAGCGAATCTCTTTCTTCTTTTACGAAATCCTTAAAATCATTTGATACATCATCGAATGAAATATTATATTTATATGAAATAAAATTAAGGAACTGAACAAATTTTTCCATTGATTTGTTAAAGTCCCACTTCTTTAGGAATTCTTCAAAAAAGAATATTTGTTTTTCCTTTAGAATTTTATCTGGAGAACAAAATGAAACACAAACAAATTTTTGTCCGGCAATAGGCTTATCTTCCTCCAATAAGTCAACATATTTAGGGTTAATTTTTCCATTAACCTGTTTTTTCTCAAACCCAGATTTTTTCGAATTCTTTTCTTTAGAATGATTCATTTTAAATAGAATAAGTATTTATTTTTAAGTTTTTTAGCGCAATATATATTTTTTTCTTATTATTTAATATAAATGAACGGACTTATTAACGTTGGCGAACTTGTTAAGAGAATCATTAAGTACCTTGTTGAAGGTTTAATGGTAGCTATTGCTGCTTATGCTATTCCTAAACGTTCTTTGAACATTGAGGAAATTATCTTGATTGCTTTAACTGCTGCGGCAACCTTTAGCATTCTTGATACCTACATTCCTTCCATGGGTGCTACTGCTCGCTCTGGTGCTGGCTTTGGTATTGGTGCTAACTTGGTTAAATTCCCTGGTGGATTTTAAATCAATAAACTAACATAATATATTTAATCTAATTATAATATATTATGGTAAAACAGTCGCGTAAAAAGTTGAGAAGACCAAAACGCAAGTCTTTTAGAAAAAAAACTAACAAAGCCGGAGGAGTCTATGGAAAAATGGTTGGTGGAGACTTTACACCAGAAGAGAATGAACAGTTATCAGATTTAGGCTTTTCACAGGATGATATTCAAGTTCTCTCAAATACAGGGGTTGGATTAAATATTATCCAAATGAGTTTAAATGAAGTAAATCCTGCTACTGGCGTGCCTTTTACACCTCAAGAATTAATTCAAAGTGTAAATGAAGCAAACGAGGAAATGAATCAACTTGACGTATCAGGTATTTCAAATGTGTCTGATGATGAACATAATTTAGATATTGATCAAAATTTAGATAATTCATATAATGATTCAATGAATACGACACAAGAAAATATTTCCAATGATGATAACAACAATTTTGTAAATAATTCTCTAGATAATGGTTCATTACATTTGTCTGATTTAGAAAACTCTAATAATGATTCAATAAATACTACAAAGGAAGATTCTTTTGGTGGAAGAAAACGCAAAGCATCGCGAGCCTATGGCAAAGCATCGCGAGCCTATGGCAAAGCATCGCGAGCCTATGGCAAAGCTATAAAAACAAGAAAAGGTCGCAAATATGGTCGCAAAAGTCGCAAACAAAGAGGAGGTATATGTTATGGAAATGGTGTAGGTGCTAATAATTATGAACCCAATTTCTCTATTTACAATACTAGAGAATTAACGTTATTTCCTTACAGACCTACAAATTAATATTTACATAAATAATAATTAAAATAAAATTATAATTTATGTGTTGGAATCAATATGTTTCTTTAAATACATTTCTTTTTAGTGCTTTTGTATTAGTATTAATTGTATACAACAATAAATATTCACCTTATAAGCTTGATGAATTAAATAGTGTATATGCGTATTTCTTTCTAATGTCATTTTTTACAATGCAACTAATTGAATTTTTCCTTTGGAGAAATTTAAATAATAAAGACTTAAATAAATTATTTTCAAAATTAGGTACATTGTTGTTACTATTACAACCGGTTGCTTCATTAACCTTATTAAAAGACATAAATCTACGAAATAAAATGTTAGCTCTCTATATTATACCTGCGTTTTCTTATTTTATTTACGAATTTATTAATAAAGACTTTTTAACTGTTGTATCAAAAAATGGACATTTAAAATGGAACTGGGTTGATGTAAGTGGAAATAAAAGAATTTTATTAATGATTTGGTTATTTTTCTTGTTTTTTAGTATATTTTATAATAAATATTATTTAGCTTTGGCTTATACAGTGGGGTTATTAATAATTTCATTGTATTCTTATCAAAAAGACGGTTCGTTTGGTTCATTATGGTGCTGGTCAATAAATTCATTAATGTTATTTTATGCTATAAAATTATTGGTTATTTTACCTTATAATCAGAATGGAATATGCTAAGAATTTATTTTGTTAATATCTAAATAGTAGGTATAAATTCCCAATCTAGTTCTTCACAAATTTTTTTCCAAATGTCGTCTTGTTCTATTCTTTTCTCTCTATCTTTTAATAAAGGAAATAATGAAAGATACTTTTCTTCTCCGAGAAGCTCGCAAAGTTTGTAAGCTGTATAATAATAATTCAAAAAATTAACTCTATCATCAGGACAGAACTTAGAGTACGGTGATTGTAATTCAACAAACAAATTACATAATGTTTCTTCTAATTCAGGAGACATGATAGGAGGTTTAATTCCCAATTTATCTTTAATAAATGGTATATGTTCATAGTATTTATTATAGCCTAGTTTTTTAAGGATTTCCTTTGTTTTGATATTTGTAATTTGTGCTAATTCTATTCTCTCTTTTTTAATTTGAAGTTTAATATTTTCAATAACATCTGGAGGTATTTGAGTCGTTTCTTTACCTTGGAATTGTGCTAATATTTCTTTAAAATGATTTATTCTTTTATAAGCATAAAAACATACTTCTTTTGGAGGTTCTTTGTACGAAGGTTTTTCATTTTCGATCAAATATGGAATAATTCTTGAACAACTATTACAAACCATGATTCCTTCATCTTCTAGCGGTATTAATTCTCCTTTATGACATACTTGACAAATATCTGTTTGACAAATAAATGAATTAACATCAAGAAAAGAATCATCAATATTACTTAAATATTTAATAACGATATTATTGTTATCTCGTTGTTGTTTTAATTCATCTGTAGTATCTTGTTTAATTTTAAAAAATGTATTTATCATTTTTGTTTTATTTGTTGAAGCCTGTACCGAGTTTCCATCAGAGATACTTTTTTTATTTTCAAAATATTCAAATATAAATTTGGAGTTATCAAGAAAGTATTCCTTTTTCTTTAATTTTGTCTCTCTGATCTTTTCAGTAAGTTCGTTTATTTTATCTTCAATATCTAATTTTTGTTCAACTGTTAACTCATGACAACTATCAATAATTTTTTGTCTTAATTCTTTACGTTCAATTTTAAAATCAGGAATCGTACCGTTTTCATCCTTAGTGAATTCATTTAGAAACTCCTTATGCTTTGTATCAAGAGTTATAGACGTTTTTTTGTTAAATTTTATTTTTTTGTTAGACTTTGGTTTAAAACTAGGCATTGTCTTTAAAATAAATATATGAAATTTATTTAATTAATAATAGCGATAAAACATATTTTAAATAAATTTAAAGAACTATTTTTGATTTAAAATAAAATTGAAACATTTAAAGAGATAATAATTATATTTATAAAATATTTAAGATGAATACTTTGCTCGACACTATGTTTATTAAGCGTTTCTGTTTGCCGTCTAACTCAGACATTGACTTATATGAGAGTGGTAAGTCTACTGTATCGTCGTGTCTCTGCGGAAATTACAACCACGTATCATGTGTTTTACAAGGGAAAGGGAAATCTAAAAAAGGCTAGAATTCTTAGTTTTGGTACGAATCAAATGGGGGATATATATGGAAATACTCCAGGCGTACATGCTGAATGTGATGCTATTTCCAAACTGATTTCATTAAAACCTAGAAAAAAACTTGAAAATATAAATATTCTTGTAATAAGATTATCAACAAAAAATAAAATTCAATCTAGTAAGCCATGTAGTAACTGTATAGAAACAATGATAAATTTGCCGCCTAAAAAGGGATATAAAGTTCAAAATATTTACTACTCAGATATGTTTGGAGATATTGTAAAAACATCATTAAATACTTTAGAAAAAGAAGAAAGACATTATTCAAGATTTTATAAAAATCAAAAAA
>Ga0209443_1000387_pt1 | contig 29766 bp, 23 predicted proteins | sample LauGreBMM110DCMD_2_FD_187571 | JGI IMG/M metagenome (GOLD analysis project Ga0209443, IMG submission 187571) | Freshwater lake microbial communities from Lake Michigan, USA - Su13.BD.MM110.DCMD (SPAdes) (version 2) | ecosystem: Environmental > Aquatic > Freshwater > Lake | place: Lake Michigan... | reverse complement strand
TACTGGTAACCTGCTTAGTTGTAAGCAACCGAGCAGCTCTGCGATGACTGTATAAAAGCACAGCAACCAAAGCCAAAGCAAGCAGCATATGCACCGTAATCATCCAAGCCAGTAAATTAGTAGAAACCACGATAGATCCAATCCAACCCGTAAACGCGACTAACACAAGCGAAAGAAACGCCGTGATCGTAATCCATTTATCCTGAGACCAAAGAGAAAATGATTTTAACAAAGTGGCTAGAATTAAAAGCCCAATGACTACACCAATAAGCCGATTGATGTATTCAATCCAGGTTTTGGTGGCATTGAACTCTTCTTCAACTTGAATGGATTTGTCATTGGCTAGTTGATTCGCAGTTTCTTTAAAGCCCAACTTGGACAAAGTCGCTACAAATCGTTCATTTTTTGCAAGCCTTTTTTCGAGGTAAATCTCCTGATAGTTTTCCGGAAGTTGCTCCACTGCTGTGGGCGGAATAACAGAGCCAAAGCACTTAGGCCAGTCGGGACAACCCATACCTGAACCAGTACTTCGCACAACGCCTCCTACCAAAATAAGAAAATAAACAGCTACCACGGTAATGCCTGAGAGGCGGCGGTAGCTATTTACTTGATTTTTAATGCTTGGAGCCATTCGCTACCAAGAGCTCTGCCTCTTCCTTCATGATTTCCAACTCTAACTTCACTTGCTCTTGCTCATGTGGAAGGTTGGATTCAGGAGTTTGGGACAAGGGAACCGTTTGAGGAATAAAATCTTCCGCAGCACCTGGCTTGGAATAGTCGTATGGCCAACGGTAAACAGTTGGGATCTCGCCAGGCCAGTTACCATGTCCAGGATGTAAAGGAGTAGTCCACTCCAAGGTGTTAGAACTCCAAGGGTTAAGTGTCGCTTTTCTACCTCTATACATGCTGTAGAAGAAGTTGAACAAGAAGATCGCCTGTGCTGCAAATGTGATGAATGCAGCAACTGACACAAACATGTTCAAATCAGTATACATATTGGTAAACTCATAGTTTGTCCAAGAGTAATACCTTCTTGGGAAACCAGCGATACCAATGTAGTGCATTGGGAAGAAGACCATGTACACACCTACGAAAGTCAACCAGAAGTGAATGTATCCAAGTTTTGCGTCCATCATTCGACCAAACATTTTCGGGAACCAATGGTACACCCCTGCCATCAAACCGAAGAAAGAAGCGGAACCCATTACCAAGTGGAAGTGAGCAACCACAAAATAGGTGTCGTGCAATTGAATGTCAATCGCAGAGTTACCCAAGAATACACCTGTCAAACCTCCAGAAATAAAGAAGGATACTAGACCGATGGAGAATAACATCCCAGGCGTAAAGATCAAGTTACCTCTCCAAAGTGTAGCAAGGTAGTTAAATACTTTCACCGCTGAAGGAACCGCAATGATCAAGGTCAAGAACATGAAAATCGAACCTAGGAATGGATTCATTCCCGATACAAACATGTGGTGCGCCCAAACTATAAAAGATAGAACAGTTATGCCCAGCAAAGAAACAACCATGGCCTTGTATCCAAAAATTGGCTTACGAGAGTTGGTCGCAATAACTTCCGAAGTAATACCTAAAGCAGGTAACAACACAATATACACTTCAGGGTGTCCTAGAAACCAGAACAAGTGCTGATAGAGTACTGGGCTACCACCTGTATTTGGAAGAGCTTCTCCGGCTACATAAATATCAGAAAGGTAGAAGGATGTACCGAAGCTTCGGTCAAAAACGAGCAATAAGGCTGCAGCAAATAATACAGGGAACGAAAGAATACCGATTACAGCAGTCAAAAAGAAAGCCCAAATCGTCAAAGGAAGTCTTGAGAAAGACATCCCCTTCGTTCGAAGATTGATTACAGTGGTCACATAATTGATACCTCCCAACAAAGAAGATGCAATAAATAAAGTCATGGAGATCAACCAAAGGGTCATTCCCATACCAGATCCTGGAATGGCTTGCTCTAGTGCAGACAAAGGTGGATAGACTACCCAACCACCTCCAGCAGGCCCAGTCTTCAAGAATAGGGAGATAAACATAATCACACCTGACAAGAAGAAAAACCAGTAGGAAAGTAGGTTCATAAATCCAGAAGCCATGTCTCTCGCACCAATCTGAAGTGGAATCAGGAAGTTAGAGAAAGTACCACTCAAGCCTGCTGTCAATACAAAGAAGACCATGATGGTCCCGTGCATGGTCACCAAAGCCAAGTAGAAGGTTGGATCAAGCTTTCCTGCTTCATCTATCCAACCGCCCAATAAAGGCCGGAGGAATTCCAAATTCATGTCCGGAAACCCCAACTGCAACCTGAACAAGGTGGAAAGAAATCCACCAATAATCGCCCAGAACATTCCTGTTATCAAGAACTGCTTAGCGATCATTTTGTGATCGGTTGTAAAAATGTATTTGGTTATAAAATTGTCATGATGCTCGTGTTCATGATGCTCTTGTTCGTGATGCTCATGAATTGCGCTGTCCTGCTGTGCAACTGTTGCTGTAGCCATAACTTTAACTATTATTTATTTCTTTCGCTTTTTTCAATACCTGCAATTTCTTTCACTTCAACTTTTTGCCCCTGTGCGATGGCAGGATTCTGCTGCACAAAAGACTTTTGCTCTGCCATCCACTTCTGGTATTCTGCAGGCTCTACCACTTCAATTATTTTTCGCATTGAAAAGTGTCCACGCCCACAGATTTCTGTACAAGCGATTTCATACTCAAACTCAGGATCTTTCAATTCCGCCCGCATCTCTGCAGTGGTCTTGGTTGGAATAAACCAAAATCGCGTAGGCATTCCTGGTACGGCATCCATTTTCAAACGCATGTGTGGAGCAAATACAGAGTGCAATACATCCCGTGCTCTAATCTTAAATAGCACTGGCTCGCCCTTTGGAATAACTACCTTCGGAGAAGGAAAATCGTCCGTGGCATTCTTATCTGTAAAATCAATCCCATGGGAGTTAGATGCGTTAATCAAACGATAATCATAGTCACCTAGGACATTGTCCTTTCCAGGATAACGGACCTCCCAAGCAAATTGATAGCCCATGATTTCTACAACATGCGCTTTTTCAGGAGCTGGAGCTGTGATATCCGACCAAGCCAACCATCCTGAAATCACCAAACCAGCCAATACCACACCCGGTACCGCAGTCCATATGATTTCCAACTTATGGTTGTCAGGATAAAAAGAAGCTTTTCTTCCTTCTTTATATTGATACTTGTAAGGAAAAACAAACAACAATATGTGGGTGATTAAGAATACTACCCCAGTAACTGCCATTGTAATCCAAAACAATTCGTCCGTGATGACACCATGCTCGGAAGCCACCGGCAGTTGGTAATTATCAAATTCTTTGATAGAATACCAAGTCATCAAGACACCTGTACCCACCAAAAAAACGATGAATAAGAAAGCATTTACCTTGTTGCTGGTGGTTTCAAGTTTTTTATCCGACCCTTTAACAACCGACACTAGGGTTTGTATTCGATATACCATCCAAATGACAGATAGTAACAATAGAACCCCTACTCCAATAAGAAACCCGTACATAACTTACCTTTTTTGGATAAATAATTAAATATGATGATTGTAACTCTCTTCTAGCAATGGGTGATTCTTCGCTATTAAATTCCGTTTTGCTAAAGCCCCTAGCACTACGAAAATGGCAGAAGATCCATACACTAAGAACATTCCTAACTCCATAAAACCAATACCACCGTTGTGACCTAATGTGCCTGGCTGAACCATCAAGGTGAAATCAATCCAATGGCCTAGCAATAGAATCGTACAAACCAATTTAAGGAAAACACCATGCCTTTTAGCGTCTCTAGTCATTAAAACCAAAAATGGAAGGAAAAAGTTTAACCCTAAATTAACAAAAACAAAAGGTCCATAAATATCACTTTCCAAACGCTCCACGAAATAAACGGTCTCCTCAGGAATGTTTGCATAGTAGATCAACAAAAACTGTGAAAACCAGAGATAGGTCCAGAAAATAGAGAAGCCAAATACAAACTTACCCAAGTCATGCACGTGATTTTCATTGACCATCTCGAGGTAACCCTTGCCTTTTAAGAAAAGTACAATCAAGGTAATGGCAGATAGACCAGATACAAACCAAGAGGCGAAAACATACCAGCCAAAAAGAGTGGAGAACCAGTGCGTATCAATGGACATCACCCAGTCCCAAGCGGAAATGGAAGAAGACACTGCGAAAAATATGAGGAAGAAAGCGGACCAACTTCTCATCTTGTACCAGTGGCTCGATCCACCCAATTGATCTTCTTGTGCAGAAATTTGCTTAAACTTATTGAAGAAAAACACCCAAAACCCAAAGAAAATCACCATTCTGGCGATGTAGAATACCGGGAAGGTACCCTTCTCCATAGGCCAAAAGAAAAATGCTCCTTTTCCGTCAATGATTTTATCGTATTGAGGATCGTTTTTATCAAAAAGGTAGGAATGGGTCCAGTGGAATAAATCATGATTGGCCACAAAGAAAGTGGCAAGCATCAATACACCGGCAATTGGCAACCAACTACCTAGGGAAAGCATTACTCTTAGAATAGGTGCTGACCAGCCTGCTTGAGCAGCAAACTGGATAGCAAAGAAGAAAACTCCAATAATCGCTATACCTGTAAAGAATACGTTATTTACCCAAATGCTCGCATACAATCTTTCGTACCAGTGGAAGGCATGGGTTCCAGCTTCAGCACCTTCTTCATGATTCCCGCCAGTAATAGCCAGAACCACCCCAATTCCTAGTAAAACTGCACCTATGACCAATACGGTCAAGATTGATTTTTTGATGGAAGCAGTGAAATCAAATCGCTGATCCAAATTATAGTGATGTTCGCCGTGATGAGCCATGATTACTTCGCTGGATTTACTGGTGCTACCGCGGTGGAATCTGCTGCAGGAATTGAATCAGCAGCGACAGCTTTACCTTGGATAACTTGTTTAACATAGTGGACAATCTTCCATCTGCTTTCAGCAGGAATTTGGGAACCATGTGCTCCCATTCTTCCTTTGCCTTTGGTAATTACATGGAAAATATGGCCTTCTGGAAGATTCACGTAGGCGCCTCCTGTAAGATTGGCGACACCGCCGATTACTTGACCTGCCAATCCATCTCCTTCACCCCCCTTACCATGGCAAGAGTTACAATAGCTGAGATACAACTTCTCACCCTCTTTTAGTACCTGTTCAGAGGCAGTTACTGGGTTAAGAATAAGCGCAGCCTTATCCAATTCAAACTGTTGTAGTCGATGTGGAAGATAGCCTAGCTTGTTTCTAGGAACTGTATTTGCAACAGGCTCTCTCATGTTCATTCCATGAGGATTGTTCACGTTGGAATTGAAAAACTCCCCTTTTCCATCTTCACGAGTGGAAAGCCAAGAACCCTGTGCTTCATCTTTAATTTGAGACAATGGTTCGTAACCAACAGCGTGATACATCTGAGGCGCATATTCTAGCCCCGGATTTTCACCTCCAGCTTTGCATCCAGCCAACAAGGAGAGGGCTAGTACAGAACCTGCGAATAGTGATGCGTTCGTAATTTTCATAGCTACGTTTATTCTATTCAAAACTTTTCTTATTCACTTCTGTGGCACCAGATTCGGTCAATATCTTTTTGATCTTATCCAAATCTAAACTGTTGTTATTTGCCAAATCAATGGCCATAATATGCTTGTCATCCGTACTTCTCAAATCAAAAATTCGAGGCTGTGCCCAAGGCTTCAAGTTGGAAGTGATCAAGAAGACACCAACCATACCAAAAGCTGCTAACAATACAGTCATTTCAAAGGAAACTGGCACAAAATCTGGGAAAGCACCGTAATCTTTACCCCCGATAATCATGGGCCAATCAAATTTCATCATGTAAAACTGCATGGTCAAGGCAAGCGTCGTTCCCAACATGCCGAAAAGAAAGGCTGCAATCGGTAGTTTGCTTCGCTTGTAACCTAGTACATGCTCCAATCCGTGAACTGGATAAGGAGAATACACCTCGTGAATCTTTACCCCACTCCCTCTAACCTTTTCAACTGCATGGAGCAATACGTCCTCATCGTCGTAGACTCCTAAAATAAAATGAGTATCTCTTTCCATGATTATTTGTGTGCTTTTTCAGAGGATGACTTCAATACAGACTTCACCTCCGCCATGTTGATCACAGGGAAGAACTTGGCGAACAAGAAGAATGCCGTGAAGAAAAAACCAAAAGTGAATAGGTAAACCCCTACATCCACCAAGGTTGGGTAAAACATAGCCCAAGATGAAGGAAGGTAATCTCGGTGCAAGGAGGTCACGATAATTACAAATCGTTCAAACCACATCCCGATATTCACTACAATTGACAAGGCAAAAGTTGCAACAATTGAAGTTCTGATTTTTTTGATCCAGAAGAGTTGAGGGGAAATCACATTACAAGTCATCATAGACCAGTACGCCCACCAGTAAGGTCCAGTAGCTCTATTGATAAAAGCATATTGTTCTGCCTCTACCCCAGAATACCAAGCCATGAAAAATTCAGTGATGTAAGCAATACCTACGATTGAACCCGTGATGATGATCACAATATTCATCAACTCAATGTGGCCAATCGTGATGTAATCTTCGAGCTTGTACACCTTTCTAGTAACGATCATCAAAGTCAATACCATGGCAAAACCAGAGAAAATCGCCCCAGCAACGAAGTATGGAGGGAAAATCGTGGTATGCCAACCTGGAATAACCGAGGTAGCAAAGTCAAAAGATACGATTGTGTGTACCGAAAGTACGAGTGGGGTTGCAAGACCAGCAAGAATTAAAGATACTGATTCATAGCGCATCCATGTTTTGGCAGCGCCATCCCATCCAAGAGACAATGCTCCATAAATTACTTTCCGCAATCCTGTAGCACGATCACGAATGGTAGCAAAATCAGGAATCAAACCGATATACCAGAATACTAAGGATACTGAGAAATAGGTAGATATTGCAAATACGTCCCACAACAATGGAGAGTTAAAATTCACCCACAAAGAACCATAGGTATTTGGAAGGGGAAGTGCCCAGTAGGCTCCCAACCAAGGTCGACCCATGTGAATAACAGGGAACATCGCGGCACAAATTACAGCGAAGATGGTCATCGCCTCAGCAGCACGGTTAATGGATGTTCTCCACTTCTGTCTAAATAGTAGCAATACTGCAGAAATAAGCGTTCCTGCGTGACCAATACCAACCCACCATACGAAGTTGGTGATGTCCCAAGCCCAACCTACGGTCTTGTTAAGGCCCCACATGCCTATCCCTTCCCAGAGAGTTGCCAATAGAGCTGTTGATCCTATAGCCAATACTCCGAAGGCAGTAAGGAATGCCAAAAACCACAATTTGGATGGCTTACCTTCTACCTGACGGCATACATCGTGTGTCACATCGTGGTAGGTTTTACCTCCGGTAACTAAGGGCTGGCGTACGGATGAAGTAACCTGCATAGTTTCTTGTTATTATAATTACGCTTCGTTTTTCTCTTTGTTTCTGATCTTCGTGAAGTACCACACGTTTGGACTCACATTGATCTCTTCCAATACGTGGTAAGCTCGCTCTTCACCCACTACCTTGCTTGCGGCATCTGATTCCTCAATCTTCAAAAGCTTGGAAACCTTGCTAGAAGGATCATTCATGTCACCAAATAAAAGTGCATCTGTAGGACAGGCTATCGCACAGGCTACATTGATTTCACCATCTACCACAGTACGCTTCTCACGCTTGGCAGTAAGTTTGCCTGCTTGAATTCGCTGCACACACATGGAGCATTTTTCCATTACCCCACGAACACGCACAGTTACATCTGGATTAAGAACCATCTTACCTAGATCGTCATTCTGAGCAACATTCACCCCTGCAAAATCCTTATTGTCATGGTACTTAAACCAGTTGAATCGACGAACCTTATACGGACAGTTGTTGGCACAATATCTCGTACCAATACATCTGTTGTAAGTCATTTGGTTGAGTCCTTCAGAGGAGTGAGTAGTAGCAGCTACTGGACACACCGTCTCACATGGAGCATTGTTACACTGCTGACACATCATCGGCTGGAAGGTAACCTCAGGGTTTTCTGCGGCAATTTCCATTCCTTTCAAATCATCAGCTGGAGCATCGGAAGAGTAGTAGCGGTCAATTCTGATCCAGGCCATTTCTCTACGATTCAATACTTCTTGCTTTCCAACTACTGCAACGTTGTTTTCTACTTGGCAAGCAATGGTACAAGCACCGCAACCAATACAAGAGTTCATATCAATCGCAAGGCCCCAGTGGTGTTGGCTGTACTTGTGCCCACTCCAAAGTGAAATTTTGGAAGGCTTCACAAATTCTCCGTCCTTGTAGATTTCAGGGTGATATCTTCCTGCAGAAGCATCTTTCTTGTACTCCGCAAGCGTGGATTCCTGAATGACGTTTTCACGTCCCATGAAAGTCTGATGCGTTTGAGTTCTTGCAATTTTGTAAGCCTCTTCGGTAGCAACCACCTCAACCTTAGTAGTCAAGTCAAAGTTGACAAAGCCCTTGCTCGTGTCCAGAAGGTCGTAGGCATTTATTCCTACTCCATCGGCAACGCGACCAGCTTTGGTACGTCCATAGCCTAGGGCTAGTCCAAAAGTACCATTCGCTTGACCTGGCTGAACCAAAATTGGAACCAGGATAGATTTCCCATTTACAGTAAGCTTAGCCTTCTTGGTATTCTCTTCCACCATGGAAACTCCATTTTCTGTTGCCCACTTCTGGGATACAGTAAGGTAATTGTCCCAAGTAGCTTTCGTGATAGGATCCGCCATTTCCTGAAGCCAAGGGTTGTTGGCGTAGGTACCAGATCCGATACCTATTTTGGTATAAACTACCAATTCAGCACCTGCGTTGGCCGCAGCGTATGTCTTTGCAACTTCTGCAGCTGCCGCAGCTACCAGTCCTACTGGAGTTACGGTAGCAGGTACACTTGCTTCACTTACTACTCCATTGAAAAGTGATCTATCCCAGAACTCTTGGAAAGTAGCGCCTGCGCCTAAAGTAGCATAAAGGCTGCTTGTCCAATTTGCTTGAAGATAGTCGTAGTAAGAAACAGTAGAACCCGCCCAAGTCAAGAATGAATCTTGTGCTTGGCGTGTTTTGAATAGCGGAGAAATGGTTGGCTGAGCCAAAGAATACTGACCTTTCTTAGGTTGGAAATCATTCCAAGACTCCAAGAAATGATGATCAGGAGCAATTACCTGAACCAAAGCCGCTGTTTCGTCCATTGTTCCATTAGTAGCAATACTCAACTTCGCTTTGGCAATGCCTGCAGCAAGTTCTGCTCCTCTTGGATGATCGTACACTGGATTACAGTTGTAGAAGATAACTGCACCTACAGAACCACCTTTCAATTCGGTGATAAATTGGTTCATGCGGGCATCATTACCCTTTCTAAAATATACTGGAGTTGAGAAATCAACGGTAGCTCCATTATTTCCCAATAACTCATTGATCGCGTGAATGACTACCTGTACGTTTGGATCGTTGGAACCAGATACTACTAGGGAGGCACCTTTAGCTGCCCATAGTTCTTTGGCAGCTTTGTCCAAATGTGCTACTTCTACTTTAGCTCCTGCTACAGGTGCTACACCAGCTTTAGCTGCGATGGCATTGTACAAGGCTAATACTGCAAGACCCGATTGAGACGCTTTGATTGGGGTACGGTAATCTGCATTGGCTCCCGTCAAGGATAGGTTGGACTCAAACTGAAAGTGACAAGACATTTCTGCCTTATCCTTGCTGATTTTTCTAGTTTTTGCGTAAGCACCGGCAAATTCAATCGGTGAAATCCAAGTTCCTAGGAAATCTGCACCAAATGAAACGATGGTCTTAGCCTTGTCAAAGTGGTAGGAAGGAAGTATGGCCTGACCATAAAAAACTTCAGAAGCCTTGGTGATCCCGTAGTTGGAGATGGAATCATACACCACTACTTCAGCTCCACCAAATGCAGCACTAAATTCCTGAAGTGCTTTTTCAGTTGAAGGAGATAGGATGGTGTTGGTTACAATCTTTACCGTTCCGGCTGCAGCCAATTCTGATTTGACATGTGCATCGACCTTCGCCCAATCCGATGCAGCACCGGCAAGCATAGGACCTGCCACACGCTGCTTGTCGTAAAGTGAAAGCACGGAAGCTTCTACGATGGCATTTACTTTTCCTTTGGTAATCGGAGAAAGCTCGTTTCCATCAATTTTAATTGGTCGACCTTCTCTAGTTTTTACAACGATCGATGCATAATCTCCTCCAGTGGAGTAGGTAGATGCATAATAGTTGGGTATGGAAGGATTGATATCAATAGGCTTATTTACGTAAGGGATAGCCTTTCGTATCGGCGTCTCGCAAGCTGCCAAAGAGGCGGCAGCCACACTAAAGCCCATCAACTTGAGGAAATCTCTTCGAGAAGCGCTACCATCTTCGTTTATGGAACTTGGCAGTTCAGCAAACTCTCGGTCGGCATTTTTTACAAACTCCGGATCGTTGCTAAGTTGCTCGAGCCCTTTCCAGTAGGTTTTTTTATTTTCCTTCATTTTATTTCTAGGAATGAATTTTCAAAAGGATAAGGAATTAATAGTGGCACTTGGCACACTCTAGACCACCGATGTCTTTCACTTTCAGTGCATCTTTAGAAGTAGAGTGAAGTTGAACCAGTTTGTCGTAATACACATTGCCTTCGGTGGCAATCTCCGTTTGTCTGTGGCAATCAATACACCAACCCATAGTCAAGGTGCTGTGCTGTCCTACCACTTCCATTTCTTGGATAGCTCCGTGACAGGTTTGACACTCTACCCCACCTACAGCTACGTGCTGGGCATGGTTGAAGTAAGCTAGATCTGGAAGGTTGTGAACCCGCACCCACTCGATCGGTTGGTTGTTGTCCACTGCATTGTAAATTTTTTGAATCTCGGGAGAGATTCCCTCCTTACCTCCAACATTTTGAATGTGGGTATGGCAGTTCATACAGATATTTGCAGAAGGAATGTTGGCTGACTTACCTATCTCAACGCCAGTATGGCAATACTGACAGGCGATCTCGTACTGGCCTGCGTGAAGGGCATGGGAAAAAGCTATGGGTTGTGCAGGAGCATATCCCTGCTGAATACCTACAGAATATAAACCATCAATTGCTGTTTTGGCTACAAAAGCAATTACTAAAGCTGTCACTATAATAATGACTGCATCACTTTTAAAAATCTTAGAGTAATCGGTCTTCTGAGATACAAATTCCTTATCTTCTTCAGGCATCTCCTGCTTTTGAATGTATTTGGTCAAGACCGTTACAATCAAGCCTAAAACAATCAAAATGAGAAGTAGAATAAATACCAATACGCCGATGATGATACTTAGGTACTCGTTGGGGATTCCTCCACCTGCAGTAGCACTTGCAGCATCAGTAGGAGCTGATCCGTCCGCTGGAGCTGCGGCAGTAGCATCGGCTTTGTCTCCATATTCGATGTAAGCTAATACACCATCCAGTTCAGCATCACTCAAAAAAGTGTAAGAAGGCATTATTGAGTTGTTGTACTCCTTGTACAAAGCAACCGCATAGGCATCTCCCGAAGCAATTACTGCTTGAGAATTTTTAATCCAGGTTTTAACCCACTTCGCATTGTTTCTGTCAGTCGCACCTCTCAATGCAGGACCTATGTACTTTTGGTCAAGCTTGTGACAAGTCTTACAATTGGCATTAAAAACGGTTTTTCCAGCTGCAATTGCCTCATCGGTATTTACAACTGCTGGGTCAGCTGCGTAGGCTGAAACGCCTACCAAAATGAAAAACAGCATTGCCAGTGATTGGAAACTCCATCGAATCCCTACTAACGCGCGTTTGGATAACATATTATTGCAATTATATAGTTTTAAACGGTTCTCAGTAACTCCTGCAAAGGTAGTACGGAGGCTTAATTTTTCAAACAAGAATATAGGATTCTAGAATAGAAAGAAGATTCTAAAATCATGAAACTACTTTGCTGTATTTCAGGGTATTACATACTAATTTAAGGATGATTTTTATTTAGAATGATTATAAATAGTATATTTTATTTGGTACACCTACTATCACTATCAGTTTTTGAAATTTATCCCCTCCAAAGACTTTCGATTGAGGGAAAGATCCACTCGCTAATTCCTGAATAAATAGGAATGAAAACTCTCCACTCACATTTGTAGAAGCGAAGATTATCCGTAAATTCGCATTCCAATTACTGGTCGCGTGGCCGAGTGGCTAGGCAGAGGTCTGCAAAACCTCGTACAGCGGTTCGAATCCGCTCGCGACCTCTTCAAAAAGCATCTCCTAACCGAGGTGCTTTTTTCGTTTGATACCAGTTTCACTTCCGTGAAAATATTAAAGGAGATCTTGAACAAGGCCTTTATTCGGAAAAACTCCAGGAGTGCGCACAAAAAAAACGCCAGCATTATTGCTGGCGTTTTTATAACTATTTAAAGCGGAGATAAGCTTACTTCTTACCTTCCATTTTTTCTTTCAATTCAGCTAGCGCATCGATGTCACCAAAGGTTGACTTGTCAGCCTGTGCAGGAATCTCAGCGGTCTCTTCTTTCTTCTTAGCAGGAGCAGTAGCAACCTTCTTAGGAGCTTTTGCTTCTTCTCTGAACATTGCCGTGTGAGAAAGCACAATTCGCTTGTCGTCCTTGGAAAACTCAGTTACTTTGAAATCAACTGATTCTCCAACTTCTACTTGAGAACCGTCTTCTTTCTCCACATTTTTCACTGTTGCAAAGCCCTCAAGTCCGTAAGGAAGTTCAAGAACCGCACCCTTATCATTCTTAGAGTTTACGATACACTTGTGTACAGATCCAATTGGGAACAAGGTTTCAAAGGTATCCCATGGATTTTCTTCCAACTGCTTGTGACCCAAGGCCAATCTTCTGTTGTCTACATCCAATTCCAATACCGCTACATCAAGCTCATCACCTACTTTAACAAATTCAGATGGATGCTTGATTTTCTTGGTCCAAGAAAGGTCTGATACGTGTACTAGACCATCGATACCCTCTTCCAATTCAAGGAAAAGACCAAAGTTAGTCAGGTTACGAACCACTCCTTTATGCTTGGTGCCTACTGCATACTTCGCAGCCATATCGCCTTTAGTCCAAGGATCTTTGGTAAGCTGCTTGATGCCCAAAGACATCTTTCTATCGTCCTTATCTAGAGTCAATACCACAGCTTCAATTTCCACGCCTACCTTCACAAAATCGGCAGGGTTTCTTAGGTGCTGAGACCAGCTCATTTCAGATACGTGGATCAAACCTTCTACTCCAGGAGCCAATTCCAAGAATGCGCCGTAGTCTGCTACGTTCACGATCTTGCCTTTTACTCTTGAACCAACTTCTAGCGTTGAAGCCAAAGAATCCCAAGGATGAGCGCTCAACTGCTTCATGCCCAAAGAAATTCTTCGCTTCTCGTCATCAAAATCAAGAACCACAATCTGAACCTTCTGGTCAAGCTGCAATACTTCTTCTGGATGGTTGATACGACCCCAAGAAATATCGGTGATGTGAAGTAGACCATCTACACCTCCCAAATCGATGAATACACCGAAGTTGGTCATGTTCTTGATCACCCCTTCCAATACCTGACCTTTCTCTAGGTTGTTTAGGATCTCTGCTTTTTGCTTCTCAAGATCTTTTTCAATCAAGACCTTATGCGAAACAACTACGTTATCGTTGGTGTGGTTGATTTTTACCACTTTCACTTCCATTTTCTTACCTACATAGATATCGAAATCACGGATAGGCTTCACGTCAATCTGAGAACCAGGCAAAAAGGCTTCAACACCGTAGATGTCTACAATCAAACCACCCTTAGTTCTACGCTTCACTAGACCTTCGATTACACTATCGTTCTCCAAGGCAGACTCAATATCAAGCCATGCACGGACGATTTTGGCCTTCTTACGGGACAAAATCAACTGACCCAAAGCATTTTCTTGCTCTTCGATGAATACATCTACCTCGTCGCCAACTTTGATGCTAGCAAGGTCACGGAATTCTGAAAGTGGTACAAGACCATCAGACTTAAACCCGATGTTAATGATTACATCCTTGTCGTTTATTCCTACTACCACTCCTTTAATCACTTCTTTTTCAGTGATCTCACCCAAAGTGCCTGCATACATGGCTTCCATTTGGGCTTTTTGCTCTTTGGTATATCCTTCACCAAAACCTTTGGTGCTGAAGCTATCCCAATCAAATTCTTTTGTACTAGACATAAAATACGACTCTAATTGACCAACTTCCCAAGAGTCATGAGGAAGCAGTTTTTGGGTTAATACTGAACGTTTGGAACTTCCGAAACGCTCCATTCACTCGAATGGACTGCAAAGGTAAGGGATTTCTTGAAATGAAAATAAAACCGAAAGAAAATTAGCACGTATGTACCAAAGCTTTAAGCTTGGTATTTTGCCGGATTCGCCCTAAAATTGAATTCAAAAAATAAGCCCCGATACGAAATCGGGGCTTGCAAGCAAAGAGTGAAAGATTTTTTACGAACTCAAATCTACTAAAGAATTTTCAATGTTCAAGTCCTTCCAATGGATCTATACCATCTATTCAGCGCTACTTTTTTTTGTACTCATGTTGTTGCTGGGCCTATTTGTGCTTATCCCATTGCTTATTCACCCCCGAGGAGATAAAATTTCCTTTGTTTTTATCCGCCTTTGGGTAGGAACTTGGGCATTTTTATCAGGAATTCGGTTCGAAGTACATGGGAAGGAGCACATCGACCTCAACCAATCCTACATTTATATCTTTAACCATCGTTCCAACCTGGATGCCCCGCTGCTACCCATGGTGATTCCTCATTATGTTCGAGCGATTGGAAAAAAGGAACTTTCTAAAATCCCTGTTTTTAGTACGGTGGTTAGCAAACTGGCCATATGGGTGGACCGAAGCAATCCAGTTTCCAGACATAAGAGCTTGGAGAAACTGGTGGTCCTCCTCAATCAAGGCATCTCGGTGGTCGTATCACCTGAAGGCACCCGGAACAATACGGACCAAACACTCCTCCCCTTCCAAAAAGGAGCGTTTCGACTGGCGATTGAAACCCAAACTCCCATTATGGAAATGGCTGTAATCGGTGCAGATAAGCTTATGAAAAGAGGATCGCTCCTGCTCAAACCAGGAAAAATCAGCGTTTACTTTTCCAAACCACTTTTTCCTCCTCCCACTTCTTCCCAAAATGAGGTGGATGCCTTTGCTGAAAAATGCAGAAATAGACTAGAAGCAATGATTCTTACGCATGAGTAGTGGGATGCTCTTCTTCCTCAGAAAACACCTCACGCGTTAGGTCCTCAAACAGGACATAAAGCACCAAAAAAGTAAGCGGTAGCGTCAACACCAATCCGATTCCAGCCAGCAAAATCCCTACTGCATTTAGTACAATAAAAATCAGAACCAAGACCAGAAACTTCCACCAATTGCGTGTGATGAGTTTCCTGCTCCATTCCATGGCTGACCAGGGATCCATCCCACCAAAAATGCCCATTTGAATCGCAAACAAGTACCCAACTCCAAGGTATATCCCAGGTAAAATCAATGCGACCAATCCCAAGGCAATTAACACTTGGCTGAGCAAAGAAATGATTACCGAAGGGATCCAAAAGCGAAAACCCGCAAAAAAATCAGGGTAAACTACTACCTCTCCACGACTCATCTTATTTGCCACCAAGTAAAACCCAGCATAGAAGGGCGGGGCAAGCAACGTACTGTAGATGATCATGTACTCCTGGGCATAGATCAAGACCATGCCTTGAATGGAAAGAATCAAAAGCATGTACATGGAAAAGAAAAACGGATGCATCCTGTAAAGCTCCCAAGCCCTTTCAAAAGCAGCCTTTATATCTATCGCTACAGGTACCGTAAGCAGGCGGTCTACTTTCATTTATTTACTAAAAGCCTCCAAAATATCGTGCTTGGTAATGATATGAATTTTGTCCGCTGTGTCACGAACCAAAACGGCTTTTTCCTTTTCTACCATGGAAGAAAGTACGTCTAGGGTGGAATCCAAAGCCACAAACTTCATGGACCCTTCCATCACCTCTGCTACCGTAGCATCTTTCAACAGCGGATTATCGATGATCTTCGAAAGAAGCTTGTTGTCAGTTAAACTACCAACCACCTCTTCCCCATCCAAAACAGGAATCTGAGAAATACTTTTTCCATTCATCAACCCAATGGCCTCTTTCACAGTATCGGATTTATTCACTGAAAGGAGCTGGTACGTTCCACTTCGCTGCGCAATAATATCCCGAGCTGTAGCATAAGTTTTGTCTTCCAAAAACCCATGATTACGCATCCATTCGTCATTGTACACCTTGCCCAAATAGCGGGTCCCGTGATCAGGAAGAATGATCACCATCCTATCTCCTTCTTTCAAGTGCTCCTTGGCATACTCCAAGGCTCCATGCACTGCAGATCCACAAGACCAACCTACAAAAAGCCCTTCCTCTCGCGCCAAACGCCGAGTCATTACCGCAGCATCCTTGTCCGTTACCTTGATAAAGTGATCAATCAAGGAAAAGTCCACATTCTTTGGCAGAATATCTTCTCCAATTCCTTCGGTGAGGTAAGGATAGATTTCCTTTTCATCGAAAATCCCCGTCTCCTTGTATTTTTTGAATACCGAACCGTAGGTATCTAGACCTACCGTCACAATGTTTGAATTTTGTTCCTTCAAATACTTGGCTGTACCACACATGGAACCACCAGTACCTACACCCGCAGCATAGTGGGTAATTTTACCTTCGGTGTCTTTCCAAATCTCAGGGCCGGTGGTTTCGTAATGTGCTTGGGCATTGGAGAGGTTGTCGTACTGGTTGGGGTAGAATGAATTCGGGATCTCCTTATTTAATCTGCGTGCCACGGAATAATACGAACGGGGATCTTCTGGACTCACATTGGTAGGACATACAACTACTTCAGCACCTACAGCGCGAAGGATATCAATCTTTTCTTTGGATTGCTTATCCGCCATCGTAAAAATACACTTGTAGCCCTTGGCAATAGCAGCCAATGCCAAACCCATGCCTGTATTTCCAGAAGTTCCTTCAATCAAGGTTCCTCCTGGCTTAAGCAGACCCGCCTTTTCCGCATCCTCCACCATCTTGATCGCCATACGATCTTTCATCGAATTACCAGGATTAAAGTATTCCACCTTGACCAAGACCTCTCCTTTAATGCCTAGGGAAAGTTTGTTCAGGCGGATCATCGGCGTATTCCCGATTGTATCGATAATGGAGTTGTAAATCATGGAGAGGTTATATTTGGATACCTCAAAAATAAATGAAATTCTTGGGTCCTGCCTATTCTAAACTAGGAACTGAAAAAAAAATCATCTCTAGCCTCCACACCTGTATTCCAAAGCACTGGTAATAAGATCCTTTCACAGCGAGTCAAACTTACAACTCCTTGAATTCCAGACGCTTTAAAATATCCAAGGTCACATGGGTAAGAATAGCAGCAAGAAAGCCTAAACCCAGCACTGCAGCCCCAAGGCCGAAAACAAACTTTCCAGTAACTCCAAAAAGTAGCCCGGAGAAAAATAAGGTAGGCACTATTCCAAAAACAACGATCCCTCCAATCATCAAGGGCTTGATCAGTATTCGATCCCATCCCTCATCCAAACCAACTTGAGGAATCAGGTTCACACCAAGACCAATTACATAGGCGAAAATAAGCCCTAGTGGGAAAAGTAAGATCAACCAAAAATTATAATCCCCAATCAGCACGGAAGGAACAATCAGGAGTAACCCAAAAATCAGCGTTTGCAAGAGATCTAACTTGATCATATTCCAAAGTTTTGATGACCAGCTTGCAGGAATTAAAATAAACCAAGGTTTCTTCAAGTCCCCAATATTGGCCCTTCCAATGCCGGCCATGAAATAAAAGAATATCAAAAAGAGAAGGTAAAAGTAGAGCACCTGATGCGAAAACCAGTCAAAGTGGCCTAAACCCGCAAGAACAATTCCCAACACCGCCATCCCACTCGTATACAGCCCAATCAGGGGATGGAGATCCTGCCTACTGCTCTGCACATAATTTCGCCAATAAAGGGCCTTGGCTCCCAAACCAAATTCAGGGAGTGCTAATTGCTTTTTAGCGTTTAGACTATACGCATCCTCTGTCACTTCTTTGGTCCCTTTTGCCTTTTCCAGACGATCCTCATTGTTCTGGGTAGCTTCCAACACATCTTCATAGTAATGTCCAGAATATTGAATCACCAACTTCACTACTGCATAATAGGTAATCCCATACAGGAGCAAATAGGTGGAAGATAAAATCCAATTCCCCTCCAAAAAGTAGGACATCATCCCCCTACTCCAGCCCACCACTGGAAACAAGTTAAACCAAGGGGAGGTGATCCAGGCAAACATTCCCTCCCAAAACACAGGTGCCATAAATCCAGGAATCAAAATCAGCGAACTGAGCAGCACCCCTAGTACCAAAACGCCCACTCGCAACTGCTCCAAAATCCCAAAGCGGGTATGTAGCGTGTAAATCAAAAACCGAAGTGGAAAAATAAGAAAGAAGTAAAGCGTAAAACCTAGGAGCAAAAACATGGCCCCAACAAAGTCTACACTAAATTCATTAGCTAGCTGACCACCACTGTAAACCAAAAAAAACAAAGATCCACCCAATGCAGGTAAAATGGAGCGCGCCATGTAATATATCAAGATATTTTCGGGCTTAACCGGTGCAGGAAATAGCAGATTCACATCTGCCATCTTAAAAAAAGTAATGTTGTTTTTAGTCGCCCGGTACAGCTGAAAAATAAAAAAAATCAATGCCACCAACGTCAACCCACCGATTATGTTCTGCTGGGTGACATCTACCTCACCTGCAGCATCCATATTCACTTGAGATGTTACCTGCTCACTCCCCGCAATGCCCTTGGAATACATAAATACGAAATAGCCTACGGCAATTCCATAGGGAATCAAGCGAAGTGGGTTTCGGAAAATTAGAAGAAGGTTATTGACGAAAATCAAAAAATCCTTTTTCAGGAGTAGGCGAAACTCATTCATCTTTGGTCAACTCTAAAAACAAATCTTCTAAACTAAGTCCGGATCCAGTTTCTGCTTGCAACCTCAAGTTTGCAATAGTGTCATTGCCAATAATTTGGCCATCCTTCATGATAAGGATCCGGTCCGCAATCGACTCAATCCCTTCAATCAAGTGGGTAGAAACCAAAATGGTTTTCCCCTGCTCCTTCAGGTTTTTGAATAGATTCTTGGTGTTCTTAATTGCTTTGGGATCCAAGCCAATCATCGGCTCATCAAAAAATAGGAGCTGTGGGTCTGGAAGCAAAGCACAGCAGATTGAAACCTTCTGCCGCATCCCTTTGGATAGGTCTCTTCCCAATTTTTTCTGCTTATCATCAAGCTCATACAATTCCAACAATTCCAAAGCCTTGGGCTTCCAATCCTTCACCCCATAGGCTTGTGCGATAAACTGCATGTGCTCCCAAATGGTCAATAAATCGTAGACATAGGGCGTTTCAGGGATGTAGCTGAATAAACGCTTGGCCTCCACAGAAAGGTGATCGTGTCCACCAATCGTGATCTCCCCGGCTGTTTTGCGGATTAAGCCGACAATACACTTCATGGTGGTGCTTTTTCCGGCCCCATTGGGCCCAAGCAAACCTACCACTTCGCCACCTGCAAGATCAAAGCTGATGTCATGAACAGCCGCTTGCTTGTTATATACTTTTGTGAGTTGCGTGACCGTTAACATATCCCTAGTTTTTGCATGGCTGTGTATACCTTATCATTTATTCAATCTAAAAAATGAAGACTTATAGATTTTAAATCCTTCCCGTAAAAGTTTAGTAGAGCCCAAGCTTATCCTAATTTTTCCTTATCCCTTAGCTCCAGCCAGGAGGTATAGTACTGCCATACGCACAGCGACCCCATTTTCGACTTGGTCTAGGATAATGGAGTGTGCAGAGTCTGCTGCATCTGAACTCAATTCCACACCCCTATTGATAGGACCTGGGTGCATGACTACAATCTCCTTTTTCAGGCTATCCAGCATCTTTTTGTTGATGCCATAGTACAAAGAGTACTCGCGAAGGCTTGGAAAATACTTGATCTGCTGACGTTCCAGTTGGATGCGTAGCACGTTGGCCACATCGCACCAGGCCAAGATCTTGTGCAGGTCCATCTCCACCTTCACCCCAAGGCTTTCAATGTACTTTGGAATGAGCGTTACCGGCCCGCATACACGAACTTCTGCGCCCAGTTTTTGAAGGCAGAAAATATTCGATAGCGCCACCCGAGAATGGAGTATATCGCCGATGATGGCTATTTTTTTACCGGTTAGGTCGCCCAACTTTTCCTGCATGGAAAAGGCATCCAAAAGCGCCTGGGTAGGATGCTCATGCGTGCCGTCTCCGGCATTGATTACATTTGCAGGGACATTTTTGGAAAGGAAATGAGGGGCTCCTGGGCTGGCGTGACGCATCACCACCATGTCCACCTTCATGGCCAATATGTTATTCACCGTATCTACGAGGGTTTCCCCTTTATTGACAGAACTATTGGAGGAAGAAAAATTGACTACATCTGCACTCAGACGCTTCTCTGCTAGTTCAAAGGAGAGACGGGTGCGGGTCGAATTTTCAAAGAAAATATTTGCAATGGTAATGTCACGTAGCGATGGAACTTTCTTGATCGGCCGATTGATGACCTCCTTAAAATTGGTGGCCGTCTCCAGCACAAGCCGGATATCCGCTTCGCTAAGTTCTTTGATGCCTAAGAGGTGCCTGGTGCTGAGTTGCGACATAGTTAGCTAGTTACTTTCTCTGTAATCCAAATGGCATCTGCAGGATTTCCCTGAGCCACCCACTCTACCACTACATATTGACTATCTAAAGTATTGACTGTGACCCCATAATAATCGGGTAAAATCGGGTAATCTCGGGTGAGTCTTCGATCTACCAATACCATTAATTCCACTTTTTGAGGTCTTCCAAAGGCAATCATGGCATCCATGGCTGCTCGAACTGATCTGCCCTTATACAATACATCGTCAATGAGTACTACTTTTTTTCCCTCTACCAAGAAATCGATTTTTGTCTCGTTTGCTTTAAGTGGGAAATCTCTTCTTCGGAAGTCGTCGCGATGGAAGGTGGCATCCAGGTAGCCCGAAGGAACCGTAACCCCAGATATTTCTTGGAGTAGTGCCACAATTTTATCCAGAAGTAAGGTGCCTCTAGGCTGTAATCCCAAAAAAACGGTGTTTTCGAAATCGTCGTGATTTTCGATAAGTTGGTAGCAGAACCGCTTCAGTGTGATGTCAATCTGCTGCTGATCGAGGACTAGCCGTTTTTGCATGGATTAAATTTGCGGTAAATATAGAAAATAAACTAGTTTAAGTCTTCATTTGGCTCATACAAATCCCCGTTCAACAGTAATTTTTGGATAAAAAATACTTCTCGAACCTCCTCTTTTTGCTGTTCATTCGTAAAGCGAATTTTTTGCAGTCCTGATAACACATAGTAGGGCCCATACCAATGCAGCAATCGTAGCGATCCCAAATCAGTGTACTGTATCTTTCCCTGCGTTTCATCGAGCTCCAAGGGTATCGTTTTATTTTCAAGCAGTCGCTCCCCCTTTTTGAAGTAGTTGAGCTTGATCTGATCATTGATGAGGTAAAGATGAAACACATCCTCCCCTTGCGCCGAAAACTCCGCAAAGGGTTCCGGATACGTTGTGTTGACATCCTCGTATCGGGCGGAATTATCCCAAATAACCTGCCCTGTTTTGGCTACTTGTATGAAATGGGCTGATCGATAGGTGTATTCGGTGACCAAAGTATAGGTTTGGACAGGCCCACTTAAGGAATTGTACGGGTCCATGTAGAAAGGAATATAACCCATGCGACTCGCTCGATCGTAGCGGTAGCGCTGGGAGGGTAAAGATGGGGCTACAGTCCCAGATCCACGAGAGCTAGAAACTGAAAATTGATCGAAATAGACCATATAACTATCCTCGAATTCCTTGATATCACGGATGGCATAGCTATTCCGTATGGAAGGCGTTTTCCCCTTTTCAAGTTGTTCCAAGAGGATTTCTTCTGGTTTTACGCGCTGCTTTTCGGGCAGGTACTTGTAAAAATTAGGAAAATCTGCCAGGGTATATAGCCCAATATTTTGCTCGCCAAACTCATTGATCTGTGCCAAATACATCCCCTTGTAGGAGTTTCGCACCTCTTTGCCGTAGGCTCCAATAAGCGTTTGCCCATAACCTGAACCAGCAAGGAGCAGTCCGTCAAGTGGTTCCTCATCTGGGTTCCCCAAAGGATCTAGCTTGAGCTCGCGCAAAAGTGTTCCCTGCAAGTCAAAAGTTAGGATAATTGTTTCTTGGCTTTTGAAAGGTCCTCTCCGACGAATGACTACCTCCAAAGCGGCTAGCTCTGGAAGCTTTAGGATCTGAACCACATGGGTTTCATTGCCATAAATCCCCTGCACAGTTTGAACAGTTTTCTCTTCCAAAGAAAAAATCTGTACCACCGGACGAGCATCTGCACTGCCCATAAAAATTGCCTTCTTATCCAGCACCAGAAACTCCACGAGGTCCATAGGGAGCAAATTGTCAGCTGCATACTCCATCCCTATCTGGGTGTTTAGATCTAGGTGCAGCACATATTTGTCTGCCGCAGCATCATCCCCCTTGGCAAACAATACATACAATTGATCGTCATCTATATCATAGCCAATCATGTCAAAACCTTCCTTAATCTTGACTTCCTTGATGGTATCAGATTGCAGCAGGTCGGTCATGAGAAAATATTCAAATACAAGATCTGCATTTAGCTTTCTCGACTGGAAAGTGCGAAAAGCCACCAGTCCTGAAGGGGTCCGCATCAATTCAAATACCGGTTCAAACGATTCTGCTGGAGTCTCCATCCGCTCCTTGAACTGCAATTGAGCGGCTACCGGTAGGGCAAGGAGCCCCAGAAATAAGACGAGTAGAAACCTGTTCATAAACTTAGGGTATGGATCAACTGATACGCGGCTTCGCTGAGGGAATGTACAGATAAGCGGGACTGCTTGCGTAGGGAAATTTCAGCTAAGCTGGATTCGGCCTGCAGGCGACTCAGAGTTACAGGAGTGGATAAGGGCTGAATCGCTTTGAGTTTCACAGCCACCCAAGCTTCATCCTGGGGATCAGGAAAGGCTTCTCGGCTCACTTTCGCAAGGCCTACAAGCGCTTTTTCGGCACCAGAATGGTACAGCAACACGAGGTCTCCGACCTGCATCAGTTTCAGAAAATTTCTAGCCTGATAATTCCGCACCCCATCCCAGGTATCCTCTCCTTTGCTTACCAAATCGTTCCAAGAATAGGTGCTGGGCTCAGTTTTTACGATCCAATACTGCATGCTTCTTTCTTTACCAGTTAATTCAGCCCTTGATTCAAGGAAAGTTAGTTCTAAGGCGTTTAAATTGAAACTATATTTGTTAACATTTGTGTTGAAAACCTGCTAAAAAATAAAAATTTTGGACCACAAGGCTATTTTAAACCGACTCAAGCTGTGCATTCAGCTCCTGGAACTTCACGAGGAAAATCCCTTCAAAATCAGAAGCTACCAAGGGGGATTGAATGCATTGGAGCGCCTAGACGGGGACTTGATGGAGTTGAGCGAGCAGGAACTAGCGAAGGTCCCCGGGATTGGAAAAAGTATCCTTGAGGCAATTCAATCTCTTAAAAGTAGCGGGAGCTTTTCCACGCTAGACGCATTATTGGAGCAGACCCCGACAGGAGTTTTGGAGATCCTGCAAGTTAAAGGCCTGGGTCCTAAAAAAGTTCAGGTAGTCTGGAAGGAGCTTGGCATCACCTCCACCCACGAATTGATGGAGGCCTGCCAAAGTGGAAAGGTAGCCCAAACCAAAGGCTTTGGAGAAAAAACACAGGAGACCATCATTCAAAATTTACTATTCAAGGCATCTACCTCTGGAAAATGGCTCTATGCCGATATCGAAGAGACCATTCTTGCACTAGCAGCGCAACTGCAGCAAGGGCTTCCTAAAGCTCAAGTACGTGTAGTGGGCGATTTTGCCCGAAGGATGGAAATCCTTACTGAAGGGGAATTTTTGATTGCCTCAGAAGACCTCGTAGCCACCAAATCCAGCTTGATTCAAGTTGAGGGAATCGTTTGGGACAAGCCAAACTCTGGCCCCATGACCTGGAGAGGAAAGCTTACTGACCCAGAACTCCAACTTGTTTGTCACTTCTGTAAAGAGGCGGAGTTGGTGTGCAAAGAACTACTTTTCGTGGCCTCCAAAGCCCACCTCAGCAGCTGGATTACGGAAGAGGAGACAGTAGGAGAGAAAATCCGAAAGTCTACCCTTGCATCAGAAGCCGATTTTTTCGATCAAAATAACTTGCAGTTTATCCCTCGAGAAATGCGTGAAGGGATGGGCGAAGTGGAGCTGGCAAAAGCAGGTATGCTCCCTAGGCTATTGGAAAACAGCGACCTCAAAGGCATCCTACACAACCATTCCACCTACAGCGATGGAAAACATACGCTCCGGCAGATGGCCGAGTACTGCAAGGGCTTAGGATACGACTACCTGGGCATTTCCGATCACAGCCGCACGGCGAGCTATGCGGGTGGCTTAGAGATTGAAAAAGTAGCCAAGCAGCAGGCAGAAATCGATGCGCTCAATCAAGAATTGGCGCCTTTCCGCATCTTTAAAGGAATCGAATCCGACATCCTTCCTGACGGGAGCTTGGACTACCCGGCTGAAGTTTTGCGGAGCTTTGATTTTATTGTTTCTTCTGTGCATTCGGTACTCAATATGGAACTCAAGCGTGCCACAGACCGCTTGCTTACTGCTATTCACAACCCCTACACCACCATCTTGGGGCACCCGACCGGAAGGTTATTGCTGCGAAGAGAGGGATACCCCATCGACCACAAAGCCATCATCGACGCCTGTGCCGAAAAGCAGGTGGTCATCGAAATCAATGCCAATCCCTGGAGATTGGATCTGGACTGGAGGTGGGTTCGCTACGCGATGGAACAAGGAGTCATGCTCTCCATCAATCCTGATGCGCACGAGATGGAGGGCTATGCCGACATGCAGTATGGGGTATGGATCGGCCGAAAAGGAGGGCTTACCAAGGAGCTCACCCTCAATGCACTTTCTGGAATGGAGATTACCAGTTATTTCGAAAAAAGAAAAGCAAATAGCTAAGGAAATAGACAGATTCCCCTAGCATACTCTTGTTAAGCGTACTTTCTTTACCTTTGCGCATTACCCCCTAACTTATGAAATGGTCCGCCTTACCTGAACCCGTCCTGCTGCAGCGTGCATTCCTTTTTGGAATTACAGGCATTTTACTAGGCACTGCCTCCCTGCTTAATTCGCAATTGCGTTTGTTGGACGCTCCGATGGGCCCGTTGAATGGAGTCAGTCTGTTGCTTCAATTTTTTGGGCTGGGCCTAGCTGTTGTTGTATTGCGTCGTCCTAAAGTAGCCGTGGAGTTTAAAGAAAAGTCTCAACTGATGATTCTTATCCTTTCCGTAGCGCTGCTATTTTTTATTTTTTCGCTCTAATTCATACAGCCACCGCCACGATTCTTTCGTATCTTTTAGTAAGGAAAAAAGAAAATTGAAAATCTTTTCTCCGTCCCTGCAACCTTTCCTCGATCAGTTGCATCTACCTTTTTGAAATTAAACCAAATGCATTTATCTCCCCAATTCTCCGATGAGGAAGAACTGATCTCGGGCTGTCTTTCTGGAAACAGACAGGCCCAGCGTCAGCTCTACGACACCTACTCGAGGAGATTTATGGCGATATGCCTGCGGTACCTCGGGCAACTTTACGGTACAAACCTCCTCAAACCTTAGTGATTTCAACTATGCACTGAGGGCTACCTCGGGAGCTCTTCGTGTAGGGAACAACTCCACAGAAAAATCCTTGGACATCAACAATAATGCCGCCACCACTTTGCGAGGCAACGTCACCTCGGGAAATATCACGATAGCGAACTAAAGAAACCTCTTTACTCACTTGACCAACTAAGCAGGCCGGGAAATTTCAGTAAGAAGTTCCCGGTCTTCTTTTTTCAACTTCATCAAGCGCACCATTCGATCCGGAGAGGGCTTGCCCAAAGAAAAGAATACAAGCGCCAGCGTAAAAAGAAAGACAAAGCCTGGACTGCCACTCCAATAAAGACCTGCAGTACTGATCATTGAAACTAAAAAAAGTACTAAAAAACGCTGTCGAGTGGCAGCGGCATACAAACCCACCTTTTCCAAAAGCAATTCTTGCTGAAAGGATTGCTTTATTTTTTGATGAAATAATACGTACTGAAGTACCAAAAGAAGGGCTCCTGCTCCAAGCAGGATGTATTGAGCCCAAGTTGGAAGTAGGGGAAGGGTCTGAGAAAAAGTCCCCGATTGCTGGTACAGGTACACCGTCCCAAATGCAGGTAATGCGAGTAACAAAACCACCACGGTCAACCGCTCGGTACGGTGGTAGATAGCGCGCAATTCTTCTTTTTCCATTATTCGATGCGTATGTAAATATCTTCAGACTGAGGCCTAGAAACGCAGCAAAGCACATAGCCATCTGCCACCTCTTTTTCACTCAAGCCTGCATCTTCGTCCATTTTAACTTGGCCGGATACCAGACGGCCGCGGCAAGCGGTACATAACCCGCTTTGGCAGCTGTAAGGCATGTTGAGACCTGCAGCTAGGCCAGCTTCCAAAATCGTTTTTCCAGGATCTACCGTCACCAAATGCTCCTCCCCTTCCACCAAGATGCTTACGTCTCGAGAAAGTAGGCCAGCTGTGATGCCAGCCTTGGCCTCCTCTTTTGCTTGTTCGGCGGCAGCTGAGAAGAAGCTCTCCCTGTGAATACGATCGCTCGAAACAGACAACTCCTCCAATACCTTCTGGGTTGTTTGCATCAGCCCTTCTGGACCACAAATAAAATACTCCTCCTGATAGCGTGGCTCGTACTCGGCTTGCGCAAATAGCTCCTTCAAACCCGAAGCAGAAAGCCTACCTCGAAGACCTGTCCAAGATTCATTAGGTTGGCTCAAGTTATGGATTACTGTCAAGTGATCCGCATTCGCTTTTTCAAGGAGCTGCAACTGTGCTCCAAAGATGATTTCCTCCTCCTTACGGCTGCAGTAAATCAAGGTAATGCGCGATTCAGGCTCGTTCACTAACACGGACTTCAGCAATCCCATCATCGGTGTGATCCCACTTCCTCCAGCAATCAAAAAGAAATGCCGGCGGTTTTTAGAATGAAAGGGGGTAGTGAAATTCCCCATCGGCCTGAGAACATTGAGGGTCTTTCCAGGAAAAATCTTGTCGTTCAGGTAATTTGAAAACAAGCCTTTGGGAACGCGCTTTACGGAAATGCCTGGAAAAGAATCTACAAAAGGAGACGTGCACAAGGAATAGGACCTACGTTGTTCCTTACCCTCCAGCTCCAAAACCAAGGTTAAAAATTGCCCTGGCAAGTAGTCCAAATAAGGCTCTGGCTGCTCAAAATAAATGCTTACGGTATCGGAGGTTTCCTTGACTACCTCTCTGACTTTGAGAGGAAGATAACTGCTGCTGGGTTCTGCCTTTTTCTTGAAGAAATTAAACATGGAATAGTAACTAAAGTGATGCAAAATTAATCCCTTAGCCCAGAATCCGAGCCTTGAAAAGATAATTTTGTAGGATTAACCTCAAATCAATGCTGGAAGTTTACCTGAGCAAGAGAAATCATCCGTTCTGCTGTAGATTTTGGAGGCAAAGGCGTACCTTTGACCTATAAAAAATTAAATCTTTCCACTTTTTCGCTTCGCAAAATTTACGTTATGGAACTACAGGCCCTCACCGCTATCTCCTCTGTGGATGGACGTTATGCTGGCAAGACTGCCCCACTTCGTGCCTATTTCTCAGAATTTGCTCTGATCAAGTATCGGGTGCAGGTAGAGGTAGCCTATTTTATTGCCTTGTGCGAACTTCCCTTGCCTCAGCTTGCCTCTTTTGACAAAAGCCATTTCCCAAAGTTGAATGCTTGGGTGAGCGATTTTTCACTAGAAGATGCCGAGTGGATCAAAGCTGCCGAGCGCACGACCAACCACGACGTCAAAGCAGTCGAATATTTTTTAAAAGAGAAATTCGATTCCTTGGGACTAGCCGATTACAAAGAATTCATCCACTTTGGCCTCACCTCCCAGGACATCAACAATACAGCTACACCTTTGATGCTTAAGGAAGGCTTACAGAAGGTGATACTCCCTCAGCTTCACCTGGTCATTGCCCAACTTACCGAGTTTGCTACCCAGTGGGCAGCTATTCCCATGTTGGCCAAAACACATGGACAACCCGCCTCTCCTACCCGTCTAGGAAAAGAAATTGAGGTATTTGTAGTGCGATTGCAGCAACAACTAGCACTACTCGCTCAGGTTCCCTATGCCGCTAAATTTGGAGGGGCTACTGGTAACCTCAATGCACATCATGTCGCCTATCCGGGGATCGATTGGAATGGGTTTGCCAAGCAATTTGTAGAAAAATCCTTGGGGCTTACCCGCTCCTATCCGACCACCCAAATCGAGCATTACGACCACTTGGCCGCTATTTTCGATGGCTTAAAGCGCATCAATACCATCCTGCTAGATCTTTCCAAGGATGTATGGCAATATGTGGCGATGAACTATTTCAAACAAAAAATTAAAGCGGGAGAAGTGGGATCCTCCGCCATGCCACACAAGGTCAATCCTATCGATTTTGAAAATGCAGAAGGCAATCTTGGCATTGCAAATGCGCTTCTGGAGCACTTAGCCGCAAAGCTTCCCATCTCTAGATTGCAGCGAGACCTGACCGATAGCACTGTACTTCGGGTAGTCGGGGTCCCATTGGCTCACATGCTAATTTCCTTGGAATCTCTACAAAAAGGCTTGGGTAAATTGGAGTTGAACCGTGCCGCAATTGATGCCGATTTGGAGGAAAATTGGGCAGTAGTTGCGGAAGCCATTCAGACAATTTTGAGAAGAGAAGGATTTCCAAAGCCCTACGAAGCGTTGCGGGATTTGACGCGAACGAATTCAAAAATCACCCAAGCCTCCCTTACGGAATTTATCGAGGGATTGGCCATCTCCACGGATCTGAAGATCGAACTGAAGGCGATCACCCCGTTTACCTACACGGGAATCTAACTTAGTTACGTAGCAAAGCGGGGATGTTTTTTCCTACTTGGATTGGCAGGGAAGGAATTCTTATTTTTTGGGATACCGATAGAGGGTAGGAATAATTCCATTGCGTTTTTCGCTCAAGGTAAAGTAGGCATTCCCCTTAAAATTAAATCCTATGGCCTCTCCTTGTGGTTCGGGTACATAAGGAAGACGAATCGGTGCTGCTTGCAAGGCCTCCACTAGCGATTGCTTTTCAGTCCTTTTCCAATAAAAAACGGCCAGATAGGTTTTGATTAGTACTTGGCTTCCATCGCGAGAAACATCACCCCCTACCGAACTGGTAAAATCAAACGAATGCAGTTTTTCTAGAACTGCTTTCCCTTTTTCAAAACCATCAGCAGGCACACGGTAAAGCGTGTTTTTCGTATCTCGCTTGGACACTAGAAATAGGTCTCCAGAAACAGGATCTACCAAGAAGGTTTCTGCATCCTTCGGTCCTCCAGGAAATTGGAGTTTCACCTGATCTATGGCGTCACTTGGGAT
>Ga0209443_1000386_pt1 | contig 29775 bp, 26 predicted proteins | sample LauGreBMM110DCMD_2_FD_187571 | JGI IMG/M metagenome (GOLD analysis project Ga0209443, IMG submission 187571) | Freshwater lake microbial communities from Lake Michigan, USA - Su13.BD.MM110.DCMD (SPAdes) (version 2) | ecosystem: Environmental > Aquatic > Freshwater > Lake | place: Lake Michigan... | reverse complement strand
TGGTCAGCGACCCACCATTTTCTACTTTTCTCGCTGCACCAAAAAACTGTTTGGGTTTTTGCATGGCGTTGGCTTCTACTCCGCCAGATAAAACTTTTCCAGATGATGGAGCAACAGTATTGTGCGCTCTTGCCAACCTTGTGATAGAGTCGAGTAAAATCACTACATCGTGCCCACACTCAACAAGCCTTTTTGCTTTTTGAAGTGCCATCGCAGATACTTTAACATGTTTTTCAGCGGGTTCATCAAACGTAGATGCGAGTACCTCCGCCCTGACGCTTCGCTCCATGTCTGTAACCTCTTCCGGGCGCTCATCTATCAAAACAACCATCAAATAACACTCTGGATGGTTTGTCGCGATGGCATTTGCAACCTCTTTCAACAACATGGTTTTACCAACCTTTGGTTGTGCAACAATCAATCCCCTTTGACCCTTACCCAAAGGGGTAAATAAATCCATCATCCGGGTTGAATAATTATCCTGCTTGGTATACAAATTGAATTTTTCAAAAGGGAACAAGGGTGTAAGATAATCAAACGGGACCCTGTCGCGAACCTCGTCAGGCAAACGCCCATTCACGGTGTCTACCTTGTACAATGCAAAATACTTTTCACCTTCTTTCGGCGGTCGAACACTTCCGCTAATGGTATCTCCTGTTTTTATTCCAAAAAGCTTGATTTGTGAGGGAGATACATATACATCATCGGGCGACGTCAGATAATCATAATCGCTGCTCCTTAAAAAGCCATACCCATCGGGCATCATTTCCAGCACCCCTTCTCCCGCAATTGCACCATCAAACTCTACGCTGAATACGGGTTCCTTTTTGATGAAAAGTTGTTTGGCCGGCGCTTCGTCTAACCCTATGACATTTTCACCCGATTGTGGTTCTTCGTCGTTGCTGTTTTCTATAGCTATATCTTCTTTTCTTTCCTCTTGTTGTGCTTCTGCCGGGACGGGTTTAATTTTTTTAATAGGCTGCTTTTTCTCTTTTATTACGGGAGCAGCCTCTTCTGCTGTCGAAATGACGGGAGTAGCTGGAGGCCTACCTCTTTTTGCTACTTTTTTCTCCAATTTAGGAGCTTCTGCCATTTCGAGGCCTTTCGGACTGGCATCCTCATTTTCAACGATTGCCTCTTCTGTACTGTTTGATGTTGTCGTTTTTACAATTCGTTTTTTCTTGATGACACCATCCTTTGTTTCGGGTTTTGTACCGCTGTTCATTATGGCCTGTTTGTCTAGAATCTTATAGATCAGATCCTGTTTTTCCAATTTTTTTACACCAGTAATTTTAAGCTGTTCTGCAATATTGAGCAGTTCTGGAACAAGCATGTCGTTCAGCTGAAGAATGTCGTACATAGATATTATTTGTAAAATAGACCCTACAGGGAATTTGACGAGATAAAGATGGAGATTGTGAAGTGAAAACGATATGTGGAGCGACGATTTTCTAATAATGCTCCTGTTTCCGTATGCAATATTAGCGCTTTTTCAATTTTAAAAAAAATATTTACCCACCTTATCCCCCAACACCAAGCCCTGCTACTCCCTATTTATTACCTTTGTATCAAGAATACAAGCATATGTTTAACAAGAGAGCCAAGATAAAAGATCTTTTGCTTCAGCCCGCAGGCCAAAAAGATATTGTTGTAATGGGCTGGGTGCGCACTTTCAGGAACAATCAATTCATTGCCCTCAATGATGGCTCCACCAATACCAATATCCAAGTTGTAGCGCCCCTTGGTCTATTCGATGATGAAATTTTAAAAAGAATTACCACAAGTGCTTCATTAAAAATTACGGGCGAACTCGTTTTGTCCCAAGGAAAGGGACAATCGGTTGAAGTGGTGGCCAACACCATTGAAATTTTGGGCGACTCTGACGCGGAAAAATACCCACTTCAACCCAAAAAACACAGCCTTGAGTTCTTGCGTGAAATTGCCCATTTGAGGTTTAGAACAAATACATTTGGTTCTGTTTTTAGGGTAAGGCATGCGCTTGCTTTTGCTGTTCATCAGTTTTTCCATACCAAGGGATTTCTCTATATGCATACACCCATCGTTACCGCCAGCGATGCCGAAGGTGCAGGTGAAATGTTCCGCGTTACCACGCTTCCTTTTGACAGCCCCCCAAGAGATGAAACTGGAGCGATTGATTTCAAAGAAGATTTTTTTGGCCGCAGCACCCACCTCACCGTCAGTGGTCAATTGGAGGGAGAACTCGGAGCTACCGCTTTTGGTGAAATTTACACTTTCGGACCCACCTTTAGGGCCGAAAACTCTAACACGACCAGACACCTTGCAGAATTTTGGATGATTGAACCAGAAATGGCATTTTCTGATCTTGAGGACAACATGAACCTTGCCGAATCATTCATCAAACACATCATCGATTTTGTGATTAAAAACAATATGGATGACCTCGTTTTTCTCGATCAACGGTTGGCAGAAGAAGAAAAACAGCTCCCCGCAGACAAACGCAGTGAAATGGGATTGATTGATAAATTAAGGTTTGTGCTTGATAATGATTTTGAGCGCATCACCTATACGGATGCTATCGATATTCTCTTGAACTCTCCCGCCTATAAAAAGAAGAAATTCCAGTATGAAGTTAAGTGGGGCATCGATATGCAAAGTGAACACGAAAGATATTTGGTTGAAAAACATTTCAAAAAACCCGTTATCGTCACCAACTACCCCAAAGATATCAAAGCATTTTACATGCGCCTAAACGATGACGGCAAAACGGTTGCCGCCATGGACATTCTGGCCCCGGGCATTGGTGAAATTGTTGGCGGTTCACAAAGGGAAGAACGGCTCTCTTTATTAACACAACGCATGAAGGAAATGCATATCGCGGAAGATGAATTGTGGTGGTATCTCGATACCAGAAGATTCGGTACGGTTCCTCACGCAGGGTTCGGGCTTGGATTTGAAAGAATGGTTTTGTTCGTTACCGGCATGACCAACATCCGAGACGTGATTGCTTTTCCACGAACGCCGAAAAGTGCAGATTTTTAATTTATATCATTTGGATGCTATAAAATACTTTACCCTTCTGCTTGCATCATTTCTAATATCCACATAAAACAAATTGATGTCACCGGCATGATAATTCTTTTTTGTATACAAAAAGGAACCAGGAAATTTTGGATGTGAAACCCATAGTGCATTGCCCTCTGCTTGCGTACGGTGTGTTTGGGTATATATTTTGTCTAGGTTATATAAAACGGCACCTTTTTGCAACGATTTATCTGCAATTTCATTTGTTGTTTTCCAGGTAACAGGATTAACAACAGCTATTGAGGTGTCCAATCTATTGGCCCATGCATCAGAATGATCTTCCCTAAATGTTCTCCAACCCACAAAGCACCCCGTTTTGGTGCTGTCTGCGCAAATGGGTATTTTTTCATAGCTGTCTTTTCTCACCCCCATGCCAATCAGGTATGCACAAACCAACTGACTAGACAACGCTTTGCCATCAAAAAACTCTTTTAATAACCGCGTAGCATGTGTAGTACCCTGGCTGTGTGATGCAATAATGATTGGCCTACCCCCGTTTTCGTTTTTCAAATAATGAATAAATGCATTTTTTACATCTTCATACGCCATGTTGAATGCCGCATATTTTGTTGCACTATCTTTTTCGCTGTACATCCCAATATGAGCTTGTCTGTACCTGGGGGCATATACCCTGGCGCTTTCATTGAATGCAGAAGCCTGGTAAATGATTGGCGAAAAATCGGTCTTATAATTGAGGCTGGCATCATCAATTTTAGCATTGTTGTTATCCATCTCTCTTATCCCCAATAGGGTTGTAGGGTGTAAATAAAACACATCTGCTGTCTTTTCTCTCCTGCTACTCATCAGGGGCAAGGGAACAGTATCCGAAGGATCATTTTTTTCTGGATGCGCCGCCCAGTATTCAATTTTACCATAATCTGGGACTCCGGTTTCACTCTTGAAAGCCGCATCTCCTGTATAGGATACAATTTTTTTTGAACAGGAGGAAACAACAAAAACGATTAACAGCAGTCTAATCAACGTAATCATCCAATTTCTATTTATATTCAAAATTATGTTTGTTATTTTTACCCAACAATCTTTTTTACCATGAACATACCATTAATTGATCTTCATCATTTTATAAAAGGCACCACCGAAGAGAAAGTTCAATTTTCTCAAACGCTCGGTCGGGCTTTTGAAGAAGTTGGATTCGTCTCGGTTAAAAACCATGGTATTCCTGATGAATTGATCAATAGCCTCTATGCTACGGTAAAGGAGTTTTTTTCCCTCCCTGAGGCCGAAAAAAGAACGTATGAAATTCCTGGTCTTGCCGGACAGCGTGGCTACACCTCTTTTGGAAAAGAGCACGCCAAAGGAAGTGACGCCCCAGATCTTAAAGAATTTTTTCAATACGGACAGATCATAGAAGATGGTGTTGTGTCGCCAGAAGCATACCCCGACAATGTAAAGGTTTCTTTACCCGAAGACTTCAATGCATTGTTTAACCAGTCCTATAGGGCTTTTGAGGTTTCGGGTTCTGCCCTGCTTTCAGCCATTGCTATGCACCTTCAGTTGGATGACACCTATTTCGATGGGCATATATACCTTGGTAACAGTATTCTCCGCGCCATTCACTATCCGCCCATTTTGCAAGAGCCTAAATCTGCGATTCGGGCGGAACAACATGAAGACATCAACCTGATAACCCTTTTGGTGGGCGCTTCTGCAGACGGCCTTGAAATTCTTGGGAAAAATGGGGAATGGCTACCGGTGAAAGCCGGCCCGGGAGAAATTGTGGTTAATGTTGGCGACATGCTACAGCGCCTCACCAACGACAGGTTAAAAAGTACGACACACAGGGTTGTCAATCCTCCAAGAGAAAACTGGCACAACTCCCGTTTTTCTATTCCGTTTTTTCTTCATCCGCGCAGCAATATGTCGCTTGCTTGTTTATCCTCTTGTGTATCTATCGATAACCCCAAATTATATGATGATTATACTGCAGGTTATTATCTTGATGAAAGGCTAAGAGAAATAGGATTAAAAAAATAATTTTTGCGATTTTCAAAACACCTTCCCTTTTTCCGCGATGTACTGCTGTTCAGCTTATCGGCTTTTGGCGGCCCCCAGGGCCAATTGGGGATGATGATAAAATCTTTCGTTGAAAAAAAGCCCTATATTTCTCTCAAAGACCTTGTCAACATCAATGCTTTTTGTCAGTTGATGCCGGGTGCAACCATTACACAAACAGTATCTCTCATCGGTTATCGCCAGGGAGGGGTATGGGTGGCAATAATTACTTTGTTGATCTGGTCCACACCAGCGGTTTTATTGATGTCTGCCTTGTCTTTTGTTTTATCCAGCAACAACCCTTCAATTCTTCAACACCTGCGCTTTGTACAGCCCATGGCGCTGGGCTTTCTTGCATTTGCTTCTATCAAAACATATGCGATGATTGACACCAAGCAAAAATGGTTCATTGTTTTTGTTTCGGCATTTGTAACGTATGCCCTTTTCAAAACACCCTGGGTTTTCCCAATTGTTCTACTCTGTGGAGGACTCATGGGTTCTATCGGAAAGCCGGCGGCTTCTCTTCAACGTGCTATTGCCAGCCGTTTGCGTTTTTTTCCTATCCTTCTTTTTGCCATACTTTTTTTATTGGCAGGATTTTTATCTGAAGCAGCACGAAAAGAATCCTGGAAAAACAGAACACCTTTCAACGTTTTTGAAAACATGTACCGCTTCGGTAGCATTGTTTTTGGCGGTGCAGATGTGCTCATCCCGGTTATGTACAACCAATATGTGGTTAGGCCCGAAACAGAAAGAATCAAAAGAACAAACAAAGATGTCATCAGCATTGATCGGAATGCATTTTTATCTGCTTCTGGGGTTGTTCGTGCCATACCCGGACCGGCTTTTTCAATCAGTGCCTTTATTGGAGGAATGGCAATGAGTGATAGGGGGTGGGGATATCAAATGTTGGGATGTTTTTTAGCAGCAACCGGAATTTTTCTTCCAACATTTTTGTTGGTCATTTTTTTCTATCCCTTTTGGGAAAATATCCAGCAATACGGTCGGGTTCAAAATACCATGGCCGGTGTGAATGCTGCAGTTGTAGGCATCATGACCGCAAGCATCATTTATCTTTTTAAGGATACCGTCATCTCGTTTGTCGATAAGCCAATCCTTGATACAATACTTTTCTTTGCTGTTTTTTGCTCAACTTTTTTCCTGCTTTATTATACCAGGATTTCTGCACCACTGATTGCCTTGGGTTGTTTATTGTTGGGCTTTATATAAAGGGCCCTACTTGTAATATCCGCTTTTTAGGATCTCTTCGTTCACCGCTTCGGGTACCATATACCTGATGGATTGACCAGCTGCAACCAATTTCCTGATGATGGTAGACGAGATGTCCAACATGGGAGCATTGAGTATGGTTGCTTTTTGTGAAGCGTCTTCAGCAATCGAAAAGCCCGGTCTTTGGTAAACGAGGATGGGATATCTTTTTTGAAGAACATCTCCACTTTTCCACTTTCCAATATTTTGATAGCTGTCCGAGCCCATGATCACACTGAAACTATTTTCTGGATATTTTTCTTCGAGATAGGCGAGTGTATCAATTGTATATGAAGGTCTCGGAAGAGAGAACTCGATGTCCGAGGCCCTCAGTTTTGTTTCCCCTTCGATGGCTTGTTGCACCAAATGAAGACGGTGGTATTCGTTCAACAATGTTGCACTTTGTTTGAATGGATTTTGTGGACTGACCACAAACCAGATCTGGTCTAGTGTTGTGTGCTGTAAAATATGGTTTGCGATGATCAGATGACCATTGTGAATAGGATTGAAAGATCCAAAGTATAGCCCAATTATCATAAGCAATTGAAAACCAGTTTTTTATGATTGTTTTATCTCTACCATTATGGCATCTGCCTCACTGAGGCGCAGGCTTACCTGGTATCCGGCAACCATTACTGAAATGGGGTCGCCCAATGGCGCTATTTGTTCTACAGTAATTTCTTCTCCCGGAAGAAAGCCCATTTCCATCAGTTTCAATACCAGCTCCTCGTCTTCGAGAGAACAGATGATTGATTTTTGTCCGACTGCAAGTGCTGAAAGTTTTTTCTGCATGTTCAATTCTACGAGGTGCAAAGCTACTTCCCTTCGGTGGATTTCTTGTACTTTTATTCTCTTTCTATGAACGATATACATCTCTTTTGCCTGAAGCCCGTGCATGTACTAAAACAGCGAAACCGCCTGAAATCATTTCTCGCCAGTAAGGCCGTATCCGCCAAACGACCCCTGGGGTCTCTCAATATTATTTTCTGTAGCGATGAGCATTTGCTCGGGATTAACCGCGATTACCTGCAACACGATTATTATACAGACATCATCACTTTTGATCTTTCGCCCTCGAGCAAATCCCCTCTCGAAGCTGAATTGTACATCAGTATTGACCGGGTCAAAGAAAACGCTTCAATCCTTGGTCAGCCCCTTTACAGAGAGCTGCACCGTGTTATTTTCCACGGTTTGCTTCATTTGTTGGGCTATAAGGATAAGCAGAAAAAAGACCAGGCCCTGATGCGGGCGTTGGAAGACCGGTTGTTGGCTGAGTATTTTCTTTAGGGTTGAGGGTTTCTGGATGTTACCCCTGGTGATGCGGTAGTGTTCCACGTGGAACATTGACATTAACCAGTCTTGTTTGAGCGTTTTCTGGCTGATGATTGTTTTATCAACCACTTTAGGGGGATGATATCTTAATGCATTAACACCAATAACACCCCCCCAACCAGAGGTTGGTAAACCTGGACAGGAGGGGTGGTTCTCATTCGTCCGCATCAACGGTTCGGACGAATGAGAACCGGGGCGGTAGATTATCGTTTTCGCTGATAAATAGACAAGGAATAGGGCTGCGACACCAAATAACCACAACTTTATCGGGTATGGTGACACAATTGGTCACATGTTCCACGTGGAACATCCTTGTATGCCAATAAAACACCTCTTTTGGGCTCTATGCATAAAGGTTTCCCCAAATATTGAGCTTGGTAGAGCTTGTTAAGCGAAAAGACCTTAGTTCTTTTTTATCTTTGCCATATGTTCCATAAGTATGATGTTATCGTGGTTGGTGCGGGCCATGCGGGCTGTGAGGCTGCTGCTGCAGCGGCCAATATGGGAAGCAAGACCCTTCTTGTTACCATGAACCTTCAGACAATTGCCCAAATGAGTTGTAATCCTGCCATGGGCGGTATTGCAAAGGGGCAGATTGTTAGGGAAGTTGATGCCCTGGGAGGATATTCTGGTATAGTTACCGACCAGACCATGATCCAATTCAGGATGTTGAACAGGTCTAAGGGCCCGGCCATGTGGAGTCCGAGGGCACAGAGCGACCGCATGCTTTTTTCCCAACGGTGGAGAGAGTTGCTGGAGAATACTCCCAACCTCGATTTTTACCAGGACATGGTCAATGGCCTGATCGTAAAAGACGGTAGGGTCAGGGGAATCATCACCGGAATGGGCAATGAGATAGAAGCCAAGTCCGTAGTGTTGACCAATGGTACCTTTTTAAATGGCATCATCCATATTGGCGAAAAGCAGTTTGGTGGTGGAAGAATGGCAGAGCGAGCGGCAACGGGCATCACTGAACAGCTGGTAGAGCTTGGGTTTGAAAGCGATCGGCTGAAAACAGGAACACCTCCGAGGTTAGACGGCAGAAGCCTGGATTATTCCAAGATGGATGAACAGAAGGGGGATGATGAAATAACGGGGTTTTCTTACCTGAACATTGAAAAAATCAGGCCAGAACAACAAAGAAGTTGCTGGATTGCCTATACCAATCAAACGGTTCACGATACCCTCAAAACCGGATTTGACAGAAGTCCCATGTATGCGGGTCGTATCGAAGGAACCGGGCCAAGGTATTGCCCAAGCATAGAAGACAAGATCAATCGTTTTGCTGATCGCGACAGACACCAGCTGTTTGTTGAGCCGGAAGGGTGGAATACGGTAGAGATTTACCTGAACGGCTTTTCCACCTCCTTGCCAGAAGATGTTCAATACAAGTCATTGGTAAAGATTCCAGGCTTTGAAAATGTAAAGATGTTCAGGCCTGGTTATGCCATAGAATATGATTATTTTCCGCCGCATCAACTTCATTACTCATTGGAAACCAAGCAGTTACGTAGTTTATTCTTTGCTGGGCAGATCAATGGAACCACTGGATACGAAGAGGCGGCCTGCCAGGGACTGATGGCTGGTATGAATGCACACAACAATGCATTTGATCGCGAGCCCCTTGTTTTGAAAAGAAGCGAAGCCTATATCGGGGTATTGATTGACGACCTGATTGCCAAAGGAACCGAAGAGCCGTACAGGATGTTTACTTCCAGGGCGGAGTTCAGAACCCTCTTGAGGCAAGACAATGCCGATATTCGCCTCACTGAAATCGGCCATCAACAAGGATTGGCCAGTGAAGAAAGGTGCCAGCAAGTAAAAATCAAGAAGGACAATGTAGACCAGATCATCAAGAAGTTCAGCGAAATTTCCGTTGAGCCCGAATCCATGAATGCGTTTTTTGAGGCAGCAGGCTCCGCAGCCCTGACCCAAAAACAGAAAATATCACAACTGGTACTGCGCCCGGGCATTGGTGCCAAAGAGATGATTGAACATTCAGAACAACTGAAAACCGAGTTTGGTCATTATGCGCCGCTCGAAATTGAACAAGCGGAGATTCAGATGAAGTATGCGGTTTATCTTGAGAAGGAGAGAGAAATGGTCCAAAAAATGGCACAAATGGAAGAGTTGGAAATCCCTGAAACCTTTGACTATACCAAGGTTCAGGCCATCGGCACAGAAGCAAGGGAGAAGCTGAAAAAAATTCAACCCAAGACGCTTGGTCAGGCATCACGCATATCAGGCATCAACCCCAGCGATGTTCAAATCCTGATGGTATACATGGGAAGATAACCGTAAATTGAAATCAAACCCGACAATGACATCACTGAATCCCAAAGAATTGAATTTGATCTACAGTTGTTAGCGACAATTTAAAAAATACACGATGACATTTATTGAACTGATCAAACAACCTTGGCCATGGTATGTGGCCGGACCCATCATTGGATTGATGGTGCCAACACTGTTGATTTTTGGCAACAAAACATTTGGAATTTCATCATCATTGCGGCACGTTTGCGCAGCGTGTCTGCCTGCCAAGATTCCATTTTTCCAATACGATTGGAAAAAAGAAATATGGAACCTTTTCTTTGTTTTCGGAATTTTTCTAGGAGGGATCATTACAGCCTTGTATTTTAAAAATGATGCAGCTGTGGTTGTTGATCCAAGATTGATCACTGAACTCTCGGGTTATGGCATTGCTGATTTCAGTGGACTGGTTCCTGCAGAAATTTTCAGCTGGGCTTCTCTTGCTACACCAAGGGGTTTTATCCTGATGGTGATTGGTGGTTTTTTTGTTGGTTTTGGTACACGCTATGCAGGTGGTTGCACTTCGGGACACGCCATTATGGGTTTGTCCAACCTTCAACTACCATCATTGATTGCCACCATATCTTTTATGGCGGGTGGTTTCATCATGGCCAACCTCATCCTTCCTTACATCCTTTCTTTGTAAAATTGTACACCCATGATAATAAATAAAAAAGATACGAATACCGATTTTGAAGTGAGGTCGCTGGATGCGATATGCAAAAATCAAGAAGCCGTAGAATTGCCCATGTGGTATAACCTCCAATACCTTGCTTTTGGTATAGCCTTTGGCATTGTATTGATCAAATCTGAGGTGATCTCTTGGTTCCGCATCCAGGAAATGTTTAGGCTGCAAAGTTTTCACATGTTTGGTGTTATTGGTTCCGCAGTTGCAGTGGGCGTACTCTCTGTTTTTCTGATCAAAAAATTCAAGATCAAATCCATCCATGGCGAAGAAATTATTCTTCCTGAAAAAACATTCAACAAAGGACAGATTTATGGCGGATTGCTTTTCGGTTTCGGCTGGGCAATGACCGGCGCCTGCCCAGGCCCACTGTTTGCTCAATTGGGCTATGGCGCAATCGCTACATCGGCAACCATTTTGATGGCCATTGTGGGCACCTGGGTATATGGTTTGTTAAGAGAAAAACTTCCTGTGTAATTCCTGAAAAGCCAGTATAAAAAAATACCGCTTGAATTTTCAAGCGGTATTTTTATGTCCTATTAATATTGTCTGTTGTAATCAAATTGCCGATGCTTATCGGAACTCATAACCGAAGCCCATCAATTGGGTGAGCAAAGAATTGGGTGCATCTGTCGCGGTGCAACGGCCTTCGAGTTTTGGTGAGATGGGAGAATGCAGCTTCAAATATTCTTCAATCACACTGTGCAGGGTAGCGCCCAGCCTTTTGGGATTTTTAACACCTTCAACGCGACATATCGTTGTATCGGGATCTCCCTCGCGCTCGCAGGCAACGAAACTATAGGTTTTTTGAAGATCCAGCGGCTGGTCCGCAACTTTGATCCAGTTCACCCTTTTTCCTGCATCGTTTCCAATGGTGAAGTTGACCTCCATTCCTTTGAAACGCACCACCCATCCACCAAAGCGTTTCCCTGGATCTTTGGCAAAAGCGTTTTGTAATTCTTTTTCCATCCAGTCCAAGAGTTGTTTTCCGGTGATGAATCCTTTTTTTGCTTCACTGTCTACCGGCAACATGTTCCACAAATAATCAACGGTGATGATGGCCTCTCCTGTTTTTGGATCGGGTACCAGTGGAGGGCAAAAACGAAATCCATTGCTGAGTGCAATGTCTGGCTTGAACTTCCACATGATGGCATCTGTAATAAAATTGTCCATTGGTGTTTCAATCACATAATAACGCATCAATGGTGTTGTTGATTTTCCAATGACGCGGTTCAATTCTTTTTTATAAGGAGCCCGGGCTTTTTCAACCATTCTTTTCATTTCCTCATCCTCCTTGTACAATACAGGATCAACATCCAACAGTTGATAGGTATGGTCTTTCACTATTCCGTTTTCAACAACAATGTCCAGCTTTGCAATGAAGGAACCGAAGGCGCCAGGCTCTGTTACTTTTGTATGTACACCTTGAATGGGTGTGCGCACGCGCTCGTGTGTATCTGCACCAAGGATATAGTCAACCCCCTTGACCTGCGGCATGTTGGAAAGACCGACCTGTTGTGCCAGCCCCATGTGCGTAAGCAGAAAAACCATATCACACAGTTCGTACTCTTTTAGAATTTTTACATATTTCGCAACATTCAATTCGGGCAGGGTGAATTTGATGCCGTCGCTGTAAGCAGGAGATTGGCGCTTTGGCGTAAGGGGATCATTGTATCCAATAAAGCCAATTTTGATGCCAGCAATATGCTTTATAAAATAAGGTGGAAAGATGAGGTCTCCCTTCATTTCATCTTTTGTATCGTGGAACATGTTGGCACATACTTTCACGCCATCGTAAGCAAACATGTCTTTCATCATCATCTCTTTTCCATAGACCACCTCCCAGTTGCCTGGCAACATGATGTCGTACCCAATATTGTTCATGAGTGGAATGATGGCCCGACCCTCACTCATGGCAGCAACGCCGCTGCCTTGAAAGCAATCGCCGCCATCTATCAACAAGGTATTTGTCCTGTTCTGGTTGCGGATGGTATTGATCATGGATTTCATGGTGGCAAAGCCGCCCCGTTTTTTGAAAACAGGTTTTCCATTTTCCATGAAGAATTCATCGTGGGTCGTCAATTGTGAATGGATGTCTGCCGTATGCAACAGGGTCAGTTTTGTGGCCTTGCCTTCGCGAACCGCTTTGTTGTTGGCCATCGCATTTTCCTTATAAGCAGCATTTTCGTTGTTGAGGGCTGATGCAGCAACGGGAGTGCCAATCAATCCTCCGCCAATGCCAAGACCCAGCCCCAGCCTGGTTGATTTTCTCAGAAAATCCCTTCTGCTGTTTTCGGAAAGTTCAACATGCATTTCTTTTTCTGCCTTGCTGATGGAGGCTGCATGGCAGGAGTTGCAGGAGCAGTTGTTGGTGTGCGACATGGTTATTTTTTTCTTGATTCTATGATGGGCTTGAAGGGACCAAACTTGTGTTGCTCTTCTGTAAAGCCATCTGTATACGGGCCAAAGGGATGATCAATGGGTTTTTTTGAAATGTTGGGCCAGTCTTTGCTCAGGTCTTTGGAGGGGCGTGGCCTGGAATTCACAAAGGCTGCTACATCCCAGCTTTCTTCATCTGTCAAAGCAGGGTTCTTGTGTGACGCCTGGTTCAGGGGCATGTTGTCGCGCACGTATCCCGCGAAGCGGGAAAGACGAAACAAGCCCGCACCACTATTGTAACTATTTTCTCCCCAGAGCGGAGGATAGGTATAGGATTTTGCATCTGCCGCCATCAGCCCCTGGCCATTGGCGCCATGACAGGACTGGCATTTTGCGGTGTAAACGGCAAGGCCTTTTTCAGGATTGGCCGCACGATCGAGGTATTCGGGCGGCTTGATGCCGGCACCTTTTGGAACTGAATCTTTTTCAACGCCGTGCCCCACCCATTTGATGTAAGCAATCATGGCCTTTATTTCGCGGCTGTTGCTATCAAGGGCTTGGCCGTTCAGGCTTCTTTCCATGCAATCGGTTACACGCTTGTAAACGGTTTCAATCGATCCACTCCTGTCGCGAAACTTCGGATAGTTTGCAGCAACAGCACCATAATTGTTGCCCCAGGTTTTTCTTCCTGCATTGAGGTGACAGTTCTGGCAATTCATGCCGTTGGTAACATGCGCTACCGAACCATTGGGCCCAAGGTATTTGGAGGTATTGGCAATGAGCTCTTCGCCGTAAATCACCAATGCTCTTTCTTCTCCTTGCACAGACCCGTCGGTGAACAAACTTGGTGCGGTCCACCCCTCAGCGATGAGTGCAGGTATTTCCCTTTTTGGTGTATTGATGAATTCAATGGTTTGGATGGAGATGGCCAGAACGAGTACAATCGTAATGGCATAGATGATCCAGTTTTGTTTTGAATTGTTCATTGGCCGTACTTATGGTAAGCTAAATATAATTCAATTCGGAGGGATGGTATGTGATTTTGGTCACAGGCCCCAGAAACGCCTTATATTTACGCACTAAAACTTCTATCATGACCGAACAGCAATTTGCCAACCACGCGCGCATGCATCCCCTTTATCATTATGTAACAGCACCATTGGTATTGGTTGGTCTGATTGGAAGCATTGTCAACCTTGTCAATAGCGAGCCCAATAATTTTTATAGCGCATCATTGGTTGTGTTGATATTTATCATCCTTCTTTTTATAGGCGCCATGTTGAGAACATATTCCTTGAAGGCCCAGGATAGGGCGATTCGGGCTGAAGAAAGACTTCGCTATTTTATCCTTTCAGGAAAGGCGATTGACGCGCGCTTGAGGATGGGTCAAATTGTTGCGCTGCGCTTTGCACCAGACGATGAATTTGTTGCACTGGCCGATAAGGCAGCTACGGAAGGGCTTTCCCCCAAAGAGATCAAGCAACTGATTCAGCGGTGGAAAGGCGATTACCGGCGGATATAAACCTTAATATGAATACCTTGATATGAAAAAGATGTTGATTACCCTTTTGGTCATTTTTATTGTTTTCGTTGCATTCCAATCCTTTATGGCCATATCCACTTCAAAAATAGAAAAACAGCCTTACCGGGTGGTGAAAAAAGAAAGCGATTTTGAGGTGAGGTTCTATCCTCCTGCCACTTTTGCGACCATCAGGTCATCGGCAAAAAACTACAGGGAACTTTCCGGCAGTGGCTTCAGAAAAATCGCAGGCTATATTTTTGGCAACAATGAAACATCTGCCAAGATTGCGATGACATCGCCAGTGCACATGGACATCAACAAGGATGAATCTTCGATGAGTTTTGTAATGCCTGCTGAATATGATATCAAAAGCCTCCCGCGGCCGAATGATGCGAAAGTAGAGCTGCATCAATCCCCCCCTGAATATGCAGCTGCCATTGAGTTTGGTGGATATGCCAATGATGAAAGCATCAGCAAACATGCCGAGCAGCTGAGAAAATCACTGGAAGAAAAAGGCATAAAACCCATCGGCCATTACAGGTACCTGGGATACAATCCGCCCTATCAATTGTTGGGAAGAAAAAATGAAGTTATTGTTGCTGTTGAATGGAAGGAATAAAATCAATGGAGAATATACTCAACCCGTATTGCTCAGCCCGACTTTCACCCTCTTTATCGCCTCAACTATCCTGTTGTATCGCATCAAACTTTCTTCTTCCCCAATCTCTTTGAACTGAATTTTTACACCAGGCCTTGTTTGCGCAAGCAATGAAATATCTGCTGCACAGATCCTTGCGATGCGCGGATAACCGCCTATCGTTTGTGCGTCGGCCATCAGGATGATGGGATCGCCTTCGTGTGTAACCTGCACAATGCCTGTGGTTACTGCGGTTGAGACCATTTCTGTTTGCTGTTCCAGGGTGAATTTCTTTCCTTCCAAACGATATCCCATCCTGTTGGACCGGGATGAAATCGTAAACATGGAATTGAATATATCTTCTTGTGATGCAGCATTGAAGCGATCAAACTCTGGTCCTTTGATGGCATGGACTATTGCAACATTGGCTGTAACTTCAACAAGATCTGCAGTATGCCAATGGGAAATGCCTACGCCGCTGGGAAGCATATGTAGATTTGATGCGGCATGTAAATTCTGTTCACGTTTGAAAGCCAGCATGTCTCCGGTGATCAGGTTTCTTCCATTTATTCCTCCAATTCCTGATGGTGTATAGGTTGATCCGCTGCCCATTATTTTTTTGACATTGAATCCGCCACTGACAGAAAGATATGATCGGCCCCCTTGTAAATTGGCTGTTGTTTTGATGATGCTGAATGCAGGAATCCAAAGCAAACGGTTAAAGGGCAATTCCACATCGTCAATATATGCCTTGCATCCTCCACCAACAATTGCACAAAAGGCCGCTTCGTTGAATATGATCGATGTTCCATGCAAGGTCATTTCAATCACCGCTTCATTTTCATCATTCCCACAAATGATGTTGGCCAATGTTGCAGAAACCTTGTCCATCGCACCACCGATGGGAACACCATATTGCTGAAAGCCCCACCTGCCAAGGTCTTGCACACTGCTCATCATGCCGGGCTTGAGAATGGTGATGCTCATGGATATTGATTGAATGCGTCAAGGGTGATGGGCATGAACGTTACCAGGTCTCCGGCATTCAAAAAGCTACAGGGTGATTGGGAGGGGTCAAACATTTTCAAGGGTGTTCTTCCAATCACTTGCCATCCTCCAGGGACCTCAGCCGGATAGATCCCTGTTTGTTTTCCTGCAATGGCAACACTTCCCATCGGAATCTTCAATGAAGGTGTTTGTTTTCTGGGTACTTCCAACTGTTCAGGCAATGTTCCCATATAAGGGAATCCTGGGATGAAGCCAATCATGTAGACCCGATAGGCAACGGAGGTGTGCAGTGAAATAATTTCCTCCAACGATAGGTTCAGGTGGGATGAAACCCAGGGAAGGTCAGTGCCAAGGGATGGGTCGTAACAAACGGGGATGCTGATCTGTTTGCCTTCTGTTGCTAATGAAATATTGGAAACTTGAGCACTGAGATCCGACAACCAGGAACGAACTGCAGCTGTTGAAACCTGTTCACTTAAATAAACCGTCAAACTTCCATAAGCAGGAACGCACTCAATGAATCCTTTGAAAGGATTGGATTCAATGGCATGCTGCAAGGCAATGACTTGCAAGTTTGTTGCTTCACTGATTGCTGCTGAGAATTCAATGGTGATGGCCCGATCGTGTATGTTGTATATCCTTGGGATAAGCAAATTGTTTCTGCCTACAACTTACAACCATTAGACTAATAATTGATCACTTGTTCTTCAATATCGGAGGGCAATGCACGCCACTGGTACTGCTGGTTGCGGAGCTGTGGTTCAAATCCCGCTTCGCGGATGGCATCCTGCATGGACTTATACGTGAAGCGATGGGGAGCACCTGCAGCACTGACCACATTTTCTTCCAGCATGATGCTGCCAAAATCGTTGGCACCTGCATGCAAACAAATTTGTGCCACTTTTTTCCCTACGGTAAGCCAGGAGGCTTGTATGTTTTTGATGTTGGGCAACATGATCCGGCTGATGGCAATCATCCTGATGTATTCCTCACCAGTGGTAAGGTTTTGTACCCCACGGATCTTGGTCAGTAATGTATCAACATCCTGGAAGGTCCAGGGGATGAAGGCCAGGAATCCATTGGCGGTTTCAGGCTTTCTGGACTGAACCTCACGAATCTTGATCAGGTGGTCAAAGCGTTCTTCCAGTGTTTCAACATGGCCAAACATCATGGTGGCGGATGTAGTAATGTTCAGCTGGTGTGCCTCTGCCATAACATCCAGCCATTCTTGTGCGCCACATTTTCCATTGCTGACCAGTCTCCTAACCCTGTCTACCAGGATCTCGGCTCCGGCTCCGGGCAGAGAATCCATGCCGGCTGCTTTGAGGGCAGACAGCACTTCGTGGTGGGTCATTTTTTCCAGTTTGGCAATATGGGCCACTTCTGGGGGCCCGAGGGTGTGCAGCCTGATTTCTGGAAATTCAGCCTTGATGGCACTGAAGGTATCGGTATAGTATTTGAGTCCGAGGTCTGGGTGGTGGCCGCCTTGCAAGAGCAATTGATCGCCGCCCCACTTGAGGGTTTCCCGGATTTTTTCCCGGTAAGTATCCATGGTGGTGATGTAGGCTTCGGCATGTCCGGGGATCCTGTAGAAATTACAGAACTTGCAGTTGGCGATGCATACATTGGTGGTGTTGACGTTGCGGTCGATCTGCCAACTCACTTTTCCATGGGGCACCTGCTTTTTTCTGAGTTCATCTGCCACGTGCATGAGGCTGGTCAGGGGGGCTTCTTTGAACAAAAACAAACCCTCTTCTGCTGTCAGAAACTCCAGGTTCAGTGCTTTTTCGTACAATCCATTGAGATCATTCATGTAATTCATCATCTAGGCAACAAAGTTAGGGCAACAATGGTTTAAATTGGGAGCAAATGAAGCATATCCGGTACATATATGTTTTGATGATCCTGGCTTGTCAGCCAATGGGCGGAAAAACGCAGGAGTTGTTTGTTGAACCCCCTTCAACATTCATCACCTCATTTTCATTCACGGTGCTGAACGGAGGGGTTATTTTGGTGAGGGCTGGGGTGAATGATTATACCGATAGCCTCAACTTCATCCTGGACACGGGCAGTGGCGGCATCTCCCTTGACTCCGCTACGGTAAAGGATTTGGGCATCCCCATCACCCCTTCGGAAAAAACAATCAAGGGCATCGGTGGAATTCGCAAGGTCTCTTTTTTGAACAATGCAACGCTTCGGTTGCCGGGGTTGGCCGTCGAAAACCTCAACTTTCATGTCAACGATTATGAAATCCTGACCAGTGTGTATGGCATCAAGATAGACGGCATCATTGGATACAGTTTTTTCAGCCAGTACATTGTCAACATCAATTACGATTTCCTTCAGATCAATGTTTTTTCAAAGGGAGAGTACAAATATCCATCAGGGGGATTTATGCTCTATCCCATGTTCACAGCGCTTCCCATGCAATCGCTTCAATTCACAGATGACCGAAAATTTGTTCAGCGGTTTTACCTGGATACGGGAGCCGGATTAAATTTCCTTTTGTCGGAAAGCTATCTCAACGACAGTGCTGTCCTGAAAAAAAGGCGCAAGCCTCCGGTGGTTACCCAAGCCGAAGGGGTTGGAGGGAAGATGAGCATGCGCCTGACCACCATCAAGGAACTCAAAGTGGGTCCTTACCGCTTCAGGTGGGTGCCAACCTATTTGTTCAAGGACGAATACAATGTCACCAATTATCCCTTTGTGGGTGGATTGTTGGGCAATGATATTCTCCGCAGGTTCAACATCACCTTTAATTATGCCAAGCAGCAAGTGCATATTCTGCCCAACCTTCATTTCAAAGACGACTTTGATTATGCCTACAGCGGGCTTTCTGTCTATTTTATTGATGAAAAAATTGTGGTAGACGATGTTGTTCCTTCATCGCCTGCAGAAAAGGCGGGGTTTAAAAAAGAGGACATCATTGTTGCCATCAACAACAATACCAGCAACGATATCCAGGCCTATAAAACGATCATGCAGACGCTTGGTCAAAAGCTTAAATTTTTGGTGATCAGGGATGGCACGCCCATGATGCTCTCCATGAAGCCAAGAAGTATTTTGTAATGTATTGATTACATTTGCGTTATGGTGAAGTTCGAAAAATTCATGCTCGACAACGGTTTGAAGGTATTGGTGCACATCGACCAAAGCACGCCCATGGCCGTTGTGAACGTATTGTACGATGTAGGCGCAAGGGATGAGGATCCCCAGCAAACAGGGTTTGCCCATTTGTTTGAACACCTGATGTTTGGTGGTTCTGTGAACATTCCGGACTACGATGAGCCCCTGCAGGTTGCCGGAGGTGAGAACAACGCCTATACCACCAATGATCTTACCAACTATTATTGTCAGCTTCCTTCTGAAAACCTGGAGACGGCTTTTTGGCTGGAAAGTGATCGCATGCTGAGCCTGGCTTTCAGCAAAAAAAGCCTGGACGTGCAGCGCAAAGTGGTTTGTGAAGAATTCAAGGAGCATTACATCAACAAGCCCTATGGTGATGTTTGGCATATCATGCGCGAACTGGCTTTCAAGGAACATGCTTACCGCTGGATGACGATTGGGAAAGAATTGTCTCATGTAGAAAATGCACAACTTGAAGATGTAAAGCGGTTTTTCTTCAAACATTATACGCCTTCCAACGCCATACTGGTGGTTGCGGGCAATGTGTCGGTTGAACAGGTCAGGGAGCTGGCGGAGAAATGGTTTGGCGATATCCCTTCGGGAGAAAAATACAAAAGAAACCTTCCTGTTGAGCCGGAACAACAAGAGGAAAGGCGGATGACGGTTCACCGCAAAGTGCCTGCTGACGCCATTTACAAGACATGGCACATGTGCAGCCGCTTGGACGATGATTACTACACTACAGATTTATTGACCGATATTTTGGGCGGTGGCGCTTCATCGAGGCTTTACCAGGCGCTGGTGAAAGAGCAACAACTTTTCACGGGCATCAATTGCTATCATTTTGGTAGCCTGGATGCAGGATTGTTGGCCATTGACGGACAGCTCGTCAAGGGTGTTGACATCAAAAAAGCCGAAGACGCAATTGAAGCCGAACTGGATAAAATCAGGCATGGCCTTGTGGATGAGCGTGAGTTGCAGAAGGTCCAAAACAAAACAGAAAGCGTGATGGCCTTTGAAGACATGAGTGTGATGAACAGGGCCGGAAGCCTGGCCTTCTATGAATTGTTGGGAGATGGAGAAATCATGAACACGGAGTTCAAGAAATACCAGGACGTGACTGTGCATGATCTCAAGCGCATCGCCAATGTGGTGCTGCAGCCTTCCAACAGCAATACGCTTTGGTACCTTGCTGAAAATTAGAAAATTAACCATTCAAAACATTCCATGCCAGACAGAAGCCAAGCGCCCCATATAAAGGATGCCATCGAGTATGCCATCACACTAAAAAAACCAGAGATCTTCACCCTTGACAATGGTGTGAAGGTCTACAATGTGAATGCAGGAACAGAAGAGGTTGTACAGATTGAGTGGATTTTCAAGGCAGGAAACTGGTTTGAAAAAAGCAACAACCTTGCGTCGGCGACCAATTTTTTGCTCAAGAACGGCACCTCAAAAAAATCTGCCTACGAAATCAATGAGTATGTTGATTTTTATGGTGCTTACCTTAACCGCAGTTGTTACAATGAAACAGCGGTGGTTACCTTGCACTGTTTATCAAGGCAACTGGAAAGCCTGCTGCCCATGGTGCAGGAGCTTTTTCTGGATGCCGTTTTTCCTGAGGAGGAACTCCATATTTTCAGGCAGAACATGAAACAGAAGCTGGAAGTCAACCTCAAGAAATGTGATTTTGTGGCCGGAAGAAAAATTGATGAATTTTTGTTTGGCGCAAAGCACCCTTATGGTGTTTACAGCATTGAGGAAGATTATGATGCCCTTGATGTTGATGCATTGCGCAATTTTTATGCCACCTATTACCAGCAGGGCCATTGCAGCATTTTTTCTGCAGGCATCCTTCCTGCCAATTATGCCCAGTTGATGAACGGATTTTTTGGAAGCCTTCCTTTCAACCAATCATCCATTGTTGTGCAAGAGCATTCTATCGTGCCTGCAACAGAAAAAAAATGGAACATCATCAATGATCCCGAAGGCGTGCAAGGCGCCATCCGTATCGCAAGACCTTTCCCAACAAGGCATCACCCTGATTTTCCGAAAGTGCAGGTATTGAATACCTTGTTTGGTGGATTTTTTGGATCAAGGTTGATGAACAATATCCGCGAAGACAAGGGGTATACTTACGGCATCTATAGTTTTCTGGTGAACCATATCCATGGCGGTGCTTGGATGATCAGTACTGAAGCGGGTCGGGATGTTTGTGAAGCCACGGTCAATGAAGTATACAATGAAATGCAAGCACTCCGCGACGGCAATATTGATCCTGAAGAACTCTTGCTGGTCAAGAATTATTTGATCGGCACCCTGCTCGGCGATCTTGATGGTCCTTTCCACATCATTGCCCGTTGGAAGAACCTGGTCTTGAACGGACTGGACGACAGCTTCTTTTACCACTCCGTAGACACCATCAAAAACATCAGCGCTGAAGAATTGAAAGCCATGGCCAACAAGTACCTGCAGCCTGAAGATTTTTATGAGTTGGTGGTGGTGTAGTTGTTGAGTTTTCAACAACAAATATTCAACAATCCACAAGCCTGTACACAAGTTTTTAACAATTGTATTTTGGAGATATTCAGTTAACACTCCATTCATGGAACCGTAACATTTGATGTGCATCTTGTGCAAAATCAACAACCATGAATGTTTCATTACAACTGCTCTCCCATACAAGACATTTGTTGCAGAATGGCATCTTCAATCACCTGCCTGATCAAAAAATATCCACGCTTCATTACATGATTCTTTCAGCAAACAAAAGGCTTCAGGACCAGCAGTTGATATTTAGTTTGTGGAGAGAAGGAGACTATACATCTAATTTTGTCAACATGCAGTTTTTGCAGCAAACAAATTATTTGCTTCAAATGCATGGCCAAAAAATGATAGAAGAAGATTTTCTGGAATTGATTTTGGATTAAACAGGGAGGGTAATTTTTTTTAGTAATTCCAGACATTAATTGTACCTTCTATTTTTAATAATAGAGGTATGCAACGCCGAAACTTTTTGCGCTCATCTGGTATTTTTGCTGCGGGCATTTATGCAGGAAATGCCAAAGCCATTGCTGGTCCTTTTCAGCCAGGAGAGCTGTTGCACAATATTCCAGCAGACAAAAAACTCGACCCCAGCTGGGTGAGGTCTTTGTCAAAAAGGGGATATGTTACCAAGTACTGGTTTCAACAGATCAATCACTCCATATTTCCATTTAAACATGATCATTACAAACAACAAAGTCGTATCCATCAACTATGTATTGAAAGATGAATTGGGCAATCTATTGCAAGGCAATGATGGCTTTACACCAGAAGAATATTTGCATGGGGCAGACAATATTCTTCCTGGGTTGGAGCGGGCACTCGAGGGCTTGAAACAAGACCAGGTCATAGACATTGTCATCTACCCCGAAGAGGCCTATGGCCCCAAGGAAGTGAGCCTGGTCATTGAAGTGGCCCATGAAGACCTTGAGGATCCTGCTGCAATCAATGAAGGGGAGTACATTGAATTGTTTGATGGAACGGAGGCAATTGTTGTGGAGAAAAATGATGACCACATCATTGTTGATGCCAATCATCCATTGGCAGGACAAACACTGTATTATACCGTTAAGGTTTCAGGCATAAGGGATGCAACGGAAGAGGAAATCATCAATGGAGAACCTTCAACAAAAATGCAAGGATCCAGTGGACCTGAAGGGAACTAAAGCCGCATTGAATGCAATCGCTCAACAGTTGCTTGGGGTTGGTTTGGATGAATTGGTCTTTTGCGGATTGATTTTTTTACAATTATGATAGATAGGCGGTGGATTTAATACAATTCAACAATGGATTAAACCTTGAATAGGATTATTGGTCTTATAAAATGTACATTAAAGAAGAGCAATGAAAACAGTTTTTACATTTTTACTTGCCAGCATTGTTTCAATCACCCTGATGGCGCATCCCGGAGGGCATTTTGAACAAGATGGAAAGTTGATATTGAATACATGGACATTAAAATCCGGCAAGGAAATCAAAGGGAATTTCAGCCATGTTAAAGGCGATCGATTGTTCCTTGAAGGAATGGATGGTCATTTGGTATCACGCTCATTTGATGAACTTTCAGCACAGGACCTCAAGCTTGTGCAATTCAAGCAGGCCAGAATGGCAGCACTGAATGGGGGGAATGAAGTTTCCGTCAACAGGTCCTATAGCCCCGCAAATCTTTCATTTTATGTGATGGCTTTCCTTCTCCTTGTATTGCTGTTCATCAAGTCAAGAAGAAAAGATCGCCAGTTGGTTTCCAAGGCCATTAACCTCAATCAGTCAACACAGGCAGCAGTTGGAATCATGTTCGCCATTGCTTCTTTCTATGCCTGTAAAAAGGCTATCGTTACATCTGCCGGCACTACGCCAACGAATATTATCCCCAAGACGAGAACAACTTTTTTAGATTCATCGTTTGCCGATTATAAACCAGGTTTGGAAACAAGATCCGACGCTTCCTATTATTATGTGGCAACATCAGGCATTCCTGCGCACAACATGATGGTCGGCATTACCAGCTGGCAGCAACAGGTGCCCATCCCACAATTGTATACCGGAAGCAACAGTTGGTCCATCCCCCTTCAACCTTCCTATGCGGCAAGTCCGTTGAGTACCAAAACAAATTTCATGAAAGGAGCTGTTGCGGTTGCGGTGAATGGAGTTCCTATTTTCAATGCACTCAACAACAGGGGGGAAGATGCCTACCTGATTGGTGAGCTCGACAATTGGGGAGGCCATTGTGGACGCGCAGATGATTATCATTATCATGCAGCACCCATGCACCTTTCAGGGAAGGCTGGGCTAAAACCAATTGCCTTTGCCCTCGATGGCTTTGCTGTATATGGTTCAAAAGAACCCGAAGGAACAACCATGGAGCCGCTTGATATTTGTCATGGCCATACCGGGAAAAACGGGGTCTACCATTACCATGGAACCTCAGATTATCCCTATGTCATTGGCGCAATGAAAGGAACCGTCAGTACCGATCCCTTGACCCCTGCTCCAGAAAATCAAATCCTTCCACAGGCGTTTGCAAAAGCCGCAAGGCCAGCCTTAACACCACTCAGGGATGCCACTATCACTGATTTCAAATCGACAGCATCCAATGCCTATTCTTTGACATACAGGATAGGCTCAAAATATGGTTATGTGAATTACAGTTGGGATGCTTTGAATAAATTCAGCTTTACCCTGATTGATACCGCGGGAAAATCAGTTACAACTGTATACCAACGGTAATCCGGCATCAATTGTGTCCGTGGTATAAGTACAGCGCACCATAGGTCCAATTGGGCGACTGTAAACCCGGGTAATTAAACCTGTCCATCATCAAGGCAACATAGCGAAACGGATATCCTTCTGGCAGTTGAACAACATTGGGCCAAACCCTTGAGCCAGATGTTTCATCCCATGGCGGAAGGTCCATTTTGAGTATGCCAGCTTCCTTGAGATCGGGATAAGTGTAGATATAAATCTTGCGGTCTTTGCTGCCGGAAAAACAGTAGAACTGGTTTCCGATTTTTTGGATGGATGTTCCTGTGGAATTGTTGGCAACGGGGCCTGCAATCTTTGTATAGCCTTTGTTCCAGGCATCAGACTCCAGCATGATGGCCTTGTATCCTTTTTCATTTGTGCAGGTCAGCATTCGCCATTTCTTTGCTTTTGCATCAAACAAAATATGCGGGTCCTCATAATCACCCACCATACCAAAGGGCGTGGCCCGCATGATGGAAAAACCAAAACGCGGATCTTGTTTGCTTTCAATGGTGAGCAATTGTTTTTTCTCTTGCTTGTTGGCAAAGGCGCTGAAACCCGTTGTAAGCCCACGCCATACGCTGTCTTTCCGGTCGTAAAAAACATGTGATGCCACTTCATTCCTGAGCAATCCATCTTGTCTGTCAAATACAATGACCCCTTCCATCTTGATGTCAAATACGGAAGGGCTCATGCTAAAAACACCTTGCATGGGATGGGGCAAACCGCGGCCCCTGACGGTCATGGTATACCACAGCCTTCCTTTGTCGAGCAGTGGATCACCATTTTCGTAGGTGATGGCCCTGATGTCTGCCAGCCCTGTTCCACTGCTGAGCGAGGCATCAACTTTTTCGATATCAACCCTTCCCTTTTCAAGGGTTAAAAAAAGCCTGGACTGGAATGAATGGATGAAGTCCATTTTTCTAAGATCAAGGTACTCACTGATTTCACATTGTGCAACTGGTTTTGGCAGGTCGTTGTGCTGCAAATACAGCACCATACCACTTCCCAGCATTTGCAGGATAATTTTTCCCTGCAGGCTGTTTTTTTCACCAGCCTTGAAGGCGATGGATTTTTCGACAAGGGTGATGGAATCTTTGACAATCTTTATTCTCGCATCCACCATGATGTGATCATCAAAAACGGCGGTGATGGTGCATTGGTTTTTCATTTGCTGATCGGAGAACTCAAATCCGATTTCCCCCTCTCCTTTGCAGCTGTCCAGGTCAATTGTATAGGTAGCAAAGGGGTTGAAGCCACCAAACCAGATCGCCGTGGTGGATATTTTTTCTGATTGCAAAGACAGTCGGTTGCCCGTTGTTTGTATGCTGGCATGTGTTGTAAGGCGATGTGAAGCCGGGTACATGACGGGCATCCCGATGATTTCGCTGGGATGCAATGCGGACAAGGGAATAGACAAGTCTTTGTCAAACAAAAACCGTCTTACAGCTTGCCTTGTGAATTGAATCCCGTCTGGTGTTGCCTGTTGCTGTGCCATCAATGGTGTACACGCCATGATGCCATAAAAAAACAAACAGCAATATGATTTGAGCGGGTGGTTGATTTTTGTCATGGGTGCTTTCATTGTTGTCCGGGGATGTATTGCTTTTCCATGTTCTTCAGTACATCTTCTTTGTAAAACAATACATCCTTGAACTGCCCTTTGGTATACATTTCTGCCTGGTCTTTGAAATGTTTGGACCCAGGATCTCCGCTTTCACCACCGGCCAAGAGTGATTTTGCTTTGATTTTTTTTCCAAATTCAACGGCACAAATAAAACTGTTTCCGCCATATCCATAGCGTTTTTTGCTGCCTTCGGAGGTGCGGGAATTGAAGGAAGGAAGGCTTCCCCAGGCGGAGGAGGCAAAGGGTGAAGGTATGCTGGGCTGGTTGTCGTCAAACCTTGATTTCATCGCATTGCTGATGCGTTGAAAACGGTTGACCTCTCCCCAGGCAATTTCCCAGGTGCCATAGTCGGCCTTCAGTTTTTTCAAGGTTTCGATCAGAAAACTGATCTTGGTGGCATCAGGCATTTCCTTCAACATCCTTGGCAATTCAAAAGGAAGGTCAATGGGTCCTTTTTTTCCTCTGGTCAAATAAGGCAGAACGCGCTCAGCCCAATGGATGGCAATGGTGGTGGCCACCGAGTTGGCAGATGAATTTCTATCCCATGCGTTCAGCAGTTGTATGGCCTTGTTGATGTCTGGTTTGATGTTGTCGGCAATGGCGGTTCTGTTGGCGCTGATCAATGATGGCAATAAAATATCGAAGGCCGCAAGATGGGTATCGTATCCTGCAGCAATCAAACTGTTGATGTCATATTTTTCCCGGCTCCCCAATACCCTGACCGCATTGATGCCACGGAAATTCTCCGGGTCAGGAGCCATGTAGCTGGGATATTTCTTTTTCGAAATGCTTCCATTTCCTGCAACAGTGAATGGTGTGGCATTGCAGTTCTGCAACCAGCCATTGGCAGGATTGTAGAGATGAACCGTTTCATCAACGGTGTGCAATCCCTTCCAATCGGTTGCAGCCGTTGATCCGTCCACTGGATTGTTCCAGTCTATGTTGGCATCGCGCTTGGGCATGAAATTTCCATGCCAGTAGGCAATGTTTCCTTGGCCGTCTGCATAGACCGTATTGTTGGAAACATTTTCCCGGAGGTCCATGATGGACTTGAATTCAGCAAAGGTTTTTGCTTTGGTCCGGCTCCAGGATTGTATCAAACCTTTCAGCGATCGGTTGTTGGATTGCATGCTGATCCACTTGTCTTCCTGCATCGCCATCACCGGTCCATGGTGTGTGGCATAGACTTTGAATTCTTTTTTGGCCATGATGCCGTTGGCAGTTTTGTAGGCAACCGTTGTTGGTTGAATGTTCACAGGGCGAAGTTGTTTTTCATGTTGATAGAAAAGCCCATCCTTGTTTTTCACGATGGTCTCTTCATAGAGGTCGGCCACATCGGCCTGGCTGGAGGTATGCATCCAACCACAATGTTCATTGAAACCCTGGTACACAAAAAACTGTCCCCAGGTAACGGCGCCATAGGCATTGAGCCCTTCTTCGCTCACCATGTGCACTTCGGGCCGGAAATAAAAAGTGACATGCGGGTTGATGTAGAGCATGGCATTGCCAGAAAGGCTGCGCGATGGTGCAATGGCAAAACCATTGGAACCGCTGAGCTGTTCAGGATCTTTCTTTTTCAATGAAGCAAGGTCTGACGACAGGCCTGCGTAAAATTTCTTGATGTCATTTGCCGTTAGGTCGCTGGTCTGTATCGCTGAAATGCTGCCGTCTGTATAGGTTAGCGGATACCAGGGCTTGAACTCACGCAGCAGTGCCGGTTTCACTTTAGGATTTTTATAGAGATAATAATTCACCCCATCTGCAAATGCGTTCAGCAGTTTTTTCATCCAATCCGGGCTTGCTTCGTAATCTTTTACGGATGCTGCAGAATCGATGACCATTTTTACCAACAGGTCTTCATAGATATTTTGCTCTCCATTGATTTCACTGGTTCTTCCCAGCATGGTGATGTAGTTCATTTCCACCCGCTGAAAATCGTCCTCACATTGCGCGTACAACAATCCGAACACACAGTCTGCATCACTTTTTCCATAGACATGCGGTATGCCCCATTTGTCGCGGATGATGTTCACCCGTTTGGAAGTTTCCTGCCAGCGCATGATGTCTGTTTTTGATTGGGCTCCAGCAAGAAATGGCAGGAGCAGAAAAAAAATCAGTATATATTTTATAAACATTGCCCTTGCTTTAAATAATTATTGGTCTACCTGGTTGGCTTTCAATACCCGGATGAAATTGCCGCCAAGGATCTTGGCGATGTCTTTTTTGCTGTAGCCTCTTTTCAACAATTCCTCGGTGATCAGTGGCATGTTGGTTACATCGTTGAGTTCGCGCGGCGCAGAATTGATGCCATCAAAATCAGAACCGATGCCGATATGGTCAACACCAATCAGGTTGGCAATATGGTCGAGGTGGTCGATGAGTTGTGCAAGCGAAGGACGAACATTGTCCATCTCCTCCTTGTATTTTTCATGGATGAATAGGTTGGCAAAAAAATCACTGGGATTGTTTTTCAGCAAGGAATCTTTTTCTTTCTGATGCTTTTTGATGAAGGCGTTGTTCTTTTCGCGGAAGCTGCTGTCCACAAAGCCTGAATAAAAATTCAGGTGGATGACGCCATTGTTTTTTCCAATCATCCGGATCTGGTCGTCAGTGAGGTTCCTCGGAACAGGGCAGAGTGCATAGGTACAACTGTGTGAAGCAATGACGGGTTTAGTGCTGATGCGCAAGGCATCGTAAAATGTTTTTTCGCCCACATGAGAAACATCAACAATCATCCCCAGTGCATTCATGCGTTGTACAATCGACTCACCCAGTGCATTCAATCCATACGGATGCCCCAGGTCTTTTTTAGCCCTCTCATCGGCAGCAGAACTGGCCCATGAGGTGCTATTGTTCCATGTCAGGGTCATGTAGCGCGCGCCGCGTGCATATAATTTTTCAAGATAGTCTATCCTGTCTTCGATCATGTGTCCGCCTTCCACACCAATCATCGAGCCAAGCTTTCCGGTTTTTACGGCAGTCTTCAGGTCAGCAACATTGCGCACCAGCATCATCTTGTCGGGGTTGCGGTTTACTGTTGCATAAAGCGTATCGATTTCACGGTTCGCAAATGCATAGGCGGTGCCCATCCCATAATTCTCATCACAGAAAATGGAGAAAATCTGCACATCAATGCCACCGGTTTTCATTCTTCCAAGATCAGAATGGGTGATGCCTTTCAGGTCCTGGTCAAAGCTTTTTCCTTTTTCAATGCCCGTGCTGATGAAATCATTGTGGGTGTCAATCACAATGGCTTTCTGGTGAATTTTTTTGAACGGTTGTGAAATAGCAACCATCGGTCCGGACGCGATCAACAAAACAGCAGCAATACATACATTTTTCATGGAAAGAGAATGAAGGTTGAAGTTACTGAAAAAGAGCAGAGGTTGAGGGAGGTGTAGGGAAGTTGAAGCTTCTTCAGTTGCTATTCCTAGGCATGACGCCAGTCTTATAATACTTAGAGGCTTCCAGGATGTATTTATGGAACTGGTATTCATCATTGAAGGCGATGAATT
>Ga0209443_1000384_pt1 | contig 29824 bp, 25 predicted proteins | sample LauGreBMM110DCMD_2_FD_187571 | JGI IMG/M metagenome (GOLD analysis project Ga0209443, IMG submission 187571) | Freshwater lake microbial communities from Lake Michigan, USA - Su13.BD.MM110.DCMD (SPAdes) (version 2) | ecosystem: Environmental > Aquatic > Freshwater > Lake | place: Lake Michigan... | reverse complement strand
TTCCGCCTATTTTATTTTCTTTCATTATTCGTAAAGCCTCGCCAATTGTAGCATTAGGCTTTAAAGTTATAGGGTCGCTGATCAATCCGTTTTCGCTACGTTTTACTTTACGCACTTGCTCGGCTTGTTGCTCAATACTCATATTTTTATGCAGTATACCTATGCCGCCTTCTCTTGCCAAAGCTATAGCTAAAGTTGCTTCTGTTACGGTATCCATAGCAGCACTTAACAAAGGTGTATGTAAGGTTATTGTTTTGGTAAGATGTGTTTTAATATCAACATCTCTGGGTAAAATTTGTGAGTAAGCAGGCATTAGTAAAACGTCATCAAACGTTAAGCCTTCGCCGTAAAATTTTGCTACTTGTAGGGGAGAAATATTTTTGGTTGCCATAGGCAAAGATAAAGGCAATAATTAAAAAATAAAAATTAAAAATTATGAGAACTTAAGGCGCATTGTAAAAAATATAACTTTTAAGCAAGCTTATACACCTTGCCTGGCAGGCTTAGTACAACATTCTGCATTTCAAGCATTAGTAAGGCACTTGCAACAGCACTACTACTTAAACCGCTTTTAAAATACACTTCATCAATTTGTACTCCATCTTTTTGTTGTAAAATAGCTAGAATAATTTTTTCATCTGCGGTAAGTTCTATAAATAATTCTCTTTGCTTTTTTTGTTTTTTTTCCTTGGGGGTCCAGTTCATTAGTTGCAACAAATCATCGGCATGGGTTATTAAAGAGGCTTTGTTTTGTTTGATTAAATAATTACAACCTTCACTATTTTTGTCGCTGGTTTTGCCCGGTATTGCATACACATCTTTATTATAACCATTGGCTAATTCTGCGGTAATTAAGGAGCCTCCTTTTATGCCACTTTCAATTACTACTAACGCATCACACATGCCAGCAACAATTCTATTTCGTTTAGGAAAATTTTGTTTGTCGGGTAGTGTATTGCTCATAAAATCTGTCAACAACCCTCCTTGGTCAATCATTTCTTTTGCAAGTTGTTTGTTTTGCGATGGATATATTCTATCTAAGCCGTGTGCCAATACACCAATGGTTTGTAAATTATTTTTTAATGCTGCCTTATGTGCAATAGTGTCTATGCCAAAAGCTAAACCACTAATTACTAAAACATTTTGCTCTTGTAATCCTTCTATTAAACTTTCCGTAAAATTTTTTCCATATTCTGTATTTTTTCGGGTACCCACAATGGACACAACTTTTGAGGTATTTAAATCTGCATTGCCTTTGTAAAATAATATGGGAGGGCTATCATAGCAATTTAATAAACGCTTTGGATAATTTTCATCTGTAATAAATAGAGGAGCAATTTTATATTTTTCTATAAATTTTATTTCGTTTTCTATACGTTCAAAATCAGAAAAGTATTTTATGCTATTTGCTCTTATTGTGCCAATGCCATCAATATTTTCTAGCTCTTTTTTCTTTGCTTTAAAAATATTTTCAGCATTACCATAAATGTTTATTAAAGCTTTAGCATGTATATCGCCAATATTGGGTACAAGGGTTAGGGCTATTTGATAGAGTAAATCGTTATTCATTGAATTGTAAAATAGTGTGTAAATATATTACAACTATTTAATTTTAAATAACTAATACTGTTTGTAACAGTTTGTACTAAGGCCAACCTTTCAGTAATACATTTATTGATAAAAACGAATATCATATGACGGATTGTAGCGTTTTGAAATAACTAGTTACTAACCACACTCAATTCTGTTCGTCTATTCATTCCTTTCCCTAGTTCAGTTTTATTATCTGCAAGGGGTTTGGTGCTACCAAACCCTTTTGCAATAAACCTTGTAGCTAAAATACCCTTTTGCAATAAATAGTTTGTGACGGCTTTTGCTCTGTTATTACTTAATAATACATTATCTTTTGATTTGCCTATATTATCGGTGTGCCCACTAATTTGAATTTTTAGTTTAGGATTATCAGTAAGTAACTGTACTACTTTATCTAACTCAATAATGGATGTTGGTTTCAACACAAATAATTTTGAATCAAAAAATATATTATTCAACACAATAGTGGCGCCAGTTTCAATAGGTTGCAGTGGAATATCTTTTGTAAAAACAGAATCAGTTATTGTTACTAAAGAAAAATTTTCGTTGTAAAATAAATATCCTTTTCGTGTTACATTAAACAAATAATTTTTTCCGATAGGTAAAGTAGCTAAATAATTTCCCTCTTCATCAGTTTTAATCTTATTTATTATTTTTTTGCTCACTATATCAATCAATTCTAAGGTGCTTGGTAAGCCTTGTAAACTTTTTTTATCAAACACTTTGCCTTTTACCCAAAGAGTTTTCGTTGGTTTAATATCGTTTCTTAAGGTAAAACTAAAAATATCTAAACCTCCTTTGCTGTTGTAATTATCGCTAGCGTAGTAAGCTGTTTTGGCATCTGCAGCTACAATTAAGGAGCCTTCATCATCAATAGTATTTATAGGGTAGCCTAGGTTTTGTGCAACTGTCCATGTGCTATCGCTTACTTTCTTACTTAAAAATAAATCTGTCATTCCATAGCCTTGGTGGCCATTACTGTTAAAGTAAAGTGTTTCATTATCTGCATGTATAAAAGGGCAACTTTCATCACCAATGGTATTAACAGCTTCGCCTAAATTTTCTACATTGCCCCATTTGCCATTGGGTAATAAATGTGTTACCCATATATCTCTACCACCAAAACCGCCAGCCCGGCCACTTGCAAAATAAATAGCTCTTTTATCTGGCGAAATACTTGGCGATGATTCCCAAAAATCTGTATTTACAGTAGGTCCTAAATTTTGTGGCTCACTCCAACCATTTTTTGTTTTTAAAGAAAAATACAAATCGCAACTACCTTGCCCCCCTGGATAATTGCAACCAGTAAATACTAATAACTGACCATCTTGCGATATGTTTTGTGCTCCCTCGTTTAAATTTGTATTTACTTTTCCTTGCAAAAGTTTTGCGGCACTCCATTTATCATTTTGTAAAGTGCTTTCGTAAAAATCTTCATCATTATTTTCTCTTCTTGTAAAAACAATTTTTTTACCATCAATGCTTAGCGATGGAAAATATTCTAAACTTTTTGAGTTAATACTGTCGCCTAAATTTATTGGGGAAAATAAATACGTATTGTCCTTTATTTTATTTTGTTGAGCAACAGCAAATTCATATGTTTTTTTACGGTAGGTAGCGGCTTTAATACTTTGTTCATTTAGCTTTTTATTTTGTAAAAAATTAGCTACAGCCTTTAATGCCTCTGTAAACTTTCCTATACCGGCTAGTGAAATTGAGTATGGTAATAAATAGGAAGAGGCGTAGATTGAATCTAATTTTAATCCGCTTTCAAAGTCGGTTACCGAAAACGAGTAATTTTTTAAATTGGCATAAATACCAGCTCTGCTTAAATAAACATCCACAAATTTAGGCTCTAATTTTAAAGCATCATTAAGTTTTATAATAGCATTAGGGTATTTGCCAGCTTGTGCATCTTCGTATGCTGACTCATAAATTTCACCTGCTTTTTTATTAACTTTTTCAGGGTCATACCATTGAGCTGTAGTAAGTAAAAATGAAAAATTAAAAAGGATAAAGGAAAGAAAATATTTTACTATTAATTGCATGAAATGAATTTGAAGTAAAATAACGAAAATTTATGCCGTTTATTTCTAAAGGAATGTTATATCCTAAAAAATCTGCAAAAATCAATAAAATCAGCTCTAACTATGTCTATTATTTTTAAATCATAGCAATTATAAAAACCTACCTGCCGGCAGGCAGGACAGCGTTACACCCTAAGGTACATTTATATATTTATGCACTTGCAAACTCAATTGCCATTTGGGGTTAGCTTTTATGTAGGCAATTAGTAATGGAGTTACTTCTGTTGCTTTATCCCACTCTGGCTGTAAATATAATTTGCAGTTTGGGTTTACTAAGGCTGCATATTTTTCTGCCCAATCAAAATCACTTTTATTGTACACTACAATTTTTAATTCATTTGCTAGGGGTAAAATTTCGGGTAAGGGTGCTTTAAATTTTTTTGGCGATAAACAAATCCAATCCCATTTACCACTTAATGGATGTGCCCCCGAAGTTTCAATGTTTGTTTGCAAATCTTGTTGTTGTAAAGCAGTAGTAAGTTCATCTAAATTATGCATCAACGGCTCTCCTCCAGTAATTACTACAAGCTTAGCAGGTGTTTCTAATACGTTCAACTTTAAACGTTCAACGTTCAACTTAGGGTGTTTTTCAACATCCCAACTATCTTTAACATCACACCACACACAGCCAACATCGCAACCGCCAAGGCGTATAAAATAGGCCGCTTTTCCTTGATGATAACCTTCTCCTTGAATGGTGTAAAAATGTTCCATTACAGGCAACGTATTCAATGTTGAATTTTCAATTTTCAATTTTCAATTTTTACTTAAAAAATCCCAATGCTCAAAAAATTCGAAATTATAAAATTCGAATTTTTAAATTAAAATTTTGCTACTGCCGCAGCGTACGTGTTCATCATTAAAGCTCCAATGGTCATTAAACCCACACCGCCAGGTACAGGAGTTATATAACTACATTTTGGTGCAACGTTTTCAAAGTCAACATCTCCTTTTATTGAAAAGCCACTTTTCTTTGTTGCATCAGCAACTCTTGTAATACCTACATCAATTACTACAGCACCTTCTTTAACCATGTTGGCTTTTAAAAAACCAGGTATCCCTAAAGCGGCAACAATAATATCTGCTTGTTTGCAGATTTCTGTTAAATTTTTACTTCGGCTATGGCAAACCGTTACCGTACAATTTCCTGGGTTGGTATTTTGGCTTAATAAAATACTCATAGGCCTTCCCACTATATTACTTCTACCAATAACTACAGCATGTTTACCAACGGTATCAATTTTATAATGCTCAAGCATTAACATAATACCATAGGGTGTTGCAGGTATAAATGTGGGTAAGCCTTGTACTAGCTTTCCAATGCTGCTCGGATGAAACCCATCTACATCTTTACTAGGATTTATGGTATTGATTACTTTTTCTTCACTAATATGTTTTGGTAAGGGTAATTGCACTAAAATACCATCCACCTCGTCATCTACATTAAGTTTTTGAATGGTGTCTAAAAGCAATTGCTCCTTTACGTTTTCATCAAACCTTAATAAGGTGCTTTTAAAGCCAATTTCTTCGCATGTTTTCACTTTGTTTGCAACGTATGTTTCGCTAGCCCCGTTTGTGCCAATTAAAATAGCCGCTAAGTGTGGAGTTTTTTTATGCTCTTTTATTAATAGTGCTGCCTTAGCTTTAACCGATTCTTTTACGGAGGCAGCAACAATTTTTCCATCTAAAATTATCATGCCGCAAAAGTAATTAACATAATGCTAATTTTCAATTTGAATACTAAAACCATTTTTATCTATCTTGTAGTTAATAAATTGTAACCGAATTGAGAAAATTATTAATAGGCTTAAGTCTGTTGTTTACCAACCAATTAATAGCACAATCGCTCAGATACTCTATTGCCTTGCCCTATACGAGTTTAAGTGGGTACAGCAATAAACAAAATGATGCTTTTTCATTCACGAGTAATCAAGCCGCCTTAGCTAATACCAAACAAACATCGGTGGGTGTTTATGGCGAACGACGTTTTTTACTTGCCGAAACAAGCTCTTATGCTGCAGCACTCGCTATTCCAACAAAATTAGGTAATGTGGGGGTTTCAATGAATTATGCTGGGTTTAAAAATTTTAATGAAAATAAAATAGGCTTGGCGTATGCTCGTAGTTTGGGTAAAAAAGTAGATATAGGGGTTCAATTTAATTATTATGGCTATAATGTGCCATCCTACAGTAATGCCTCGGCAATTTTTTTTGAAGCAGGGGCAATTATTCATTTTACAGATGATTTTAATGGAGGTATTCATGTATACAATCCCGTTGGTGGAAAATTAAATAATGTAGATAAAGAAAAATTGGCATCAGCCTATAAAATGGGTTTTGGTTATGATGCTTCTGATAATTTTTTTATAAGTGCTGATATTGTTAAGGAAGAGGATAAACCTATAAATGTGGTGGCTGGATTACAATATAATTTTGCTAAACAATTTTTTGCAAGAGCAGGTTTTATGAGCGAAAGTGGAACAGCATTTACGGGGCTGGGAGTTGCTTGGAAAAACTTTCGGTTAGACGTTGCAGGTAGTTATCATCCTCAACTTGGTTTTTCGCCAGGCATTATGTTGTTAACTAATTTTGGAAAAGAAAAAACAAGCCAATAGTACTATTTTATTGTCTCCTTTATTTTACTTTTTATAAGAATGGATCTCATTAATACAATATTATATCAGAAAGCAAAAAATAGAAATTGGGTATTAAAAATATTGTTTTTAATACTTTTTGTTTTTCAGTTTTCTATTTTCAATTCTATCAATGCCCAAACCCCTGAACCCACCGAAACGCCCACCAACAATACCGAACAACAAATTGAGAATAGTACGGAAAACAATGAAGATGCCGAAACTGAAGACGACTCTTATGTACAACAAATGCAGCAATTAATAAAAAACCCCATAAATATTAATACAGCCGACGAAGCACAATTAAAAGAGTTGATTGTGTTAACTCCCTTACAAATTGCAAACATTATTTCGTATAGAAATTTATTAGGAAACTTTACTTCAATTTACGAGTTGCAAGCTGTACCAACTATGGATACAGAAACCCTACAAAAAATTCGTTTATACATAACCGCTAGTACACAGCAAAGATTAGTAAGTTCCATTGCCGAACGATTAAGTGGGGGAGAACATACCCTACTATTAAGAGCCACACAAATACTCGAAAAATCAAAAGGGTTTTTATTAGACAGTACACAAGCTACAAATTTTTACCCCGGTAGTAGGCAACGTATATTCGTTAGGTATAGGTATAATTATAAAAATTTATTACAATATGGTATTGTTGGTGAAAAAGATGCTGGCGAACAATTTTTTAAGGGAAGTCAAAAACAGGGCTTCGATTTTTATTCAGCACATTTATTTGCAAGAAATATAGGCATAGTAAAAGCATTAGCTGTTGGCGATTTTACCGTTAATATGGGGCAAGGGTTAACACAATGGCAAAGTTTAGCGTTTAAAAAAAGTGCAGATGTAGTAAATATAAAAAGACAATCAGCAGTTTTAAGGCCCTACAACTCTGCAGGCGAAATAAATTTTCATAGAGGTGTGGGTATCACCTTAGGCAAAAAAGGGTGGCAAGCAACAGTTTTTGGCTCGTATAAAAATATAGATGCCAATTTTGTTGCCGATACCTCACAAAGCCAAGATGATTTTGTTTCCTCACTACAAACATCTGGTTTTCATCGTACTAAAAGCGAAGTTGAGGATAAAGGAGTACAACGCCAGCTAGCCTTTGGCGGTAATTTTTCGTACCAATATAAAAATTTACATATAGGTATAAATGCTATACAGTATAAATTTATGTTACCCATTCAAAAAGGGAACGAACCCTATAACAAATTTGCTTTGGCAGGAAGTTCATTTGGTAATTATAGTATAGACTACAGCTATACCTATAAAAACCTTCATTTTTTTGGTGAAGCAGCCTCTACTCAAAAAATGGATAAAGCTTTTGTGCAAGGTGTATTGTTAAGTGCAGCAAACAATGTTGATATAAGTCTCTTTTATAGAAACATTCAACGAAGTTATCAATCACTTTACACCAATGCCTTTACAGAAGGTACTTTTCCTACAAACGAAAAAGGTTTGTATACAGGCATAAGTATTAAACCTGCTATAGCTTGGCGTATAGATGCTTATGCCGACTTTTACAGCTTCCCTTGGCTACGTTTTAGGGTAGATGCACCTTCTAGCGGATCTGATTATTTAGTGCAATTAAACTATAAGCCCAACAAACAGCTAGAAATTTATACCAGATTTAGGGCCGAGTCTAAGCGTATAAACGTTAACCCTACTGATTTTACCTTAAATCCTGTAATTCCTCAACCTAGGCAAAGTTGGCGTATACACTCCGTGTATAAAATTAGTCCAGCATTTTCGTTAAGAAATAGGGTAGAAGTGGTATGGTTTGATAAAAAAGGGGATAACAAAGAACAAGGCTTTTTAACCTATGTAGATGTGGCATTTAAACCAGCTTTAAAACCACTTTCGGCAAGCTTACGACTCCAATATTTTGAAACTGATGGGTATAATAGCCGATTATACGCTTATGAAAATGATGTTTTATATAGTTTTTCTATCCCTGTTTTTTACGAAAAAGGGTTTAGATATTACCTAAATGCCAATTACGACCTCAACAAAAAAATGACCGTTTGGTTTAGAGTGGCACAAACCCTTAATCCTGATAGAACTACCATTGGTAGTGGGTTAGATGAAATAAGTGCAAATCGTAGAACCGAATTAAAAGTACAATTTATGTATAAATTTTAACATTTTTTAACACAAAAGCAGCGAAATGGCATCATAAATTGTCATTACTTGAAGGAGTTCAAAATTATTAATTTAATAAAATAAATTTAACAATTATTTGACGTTAACAAAAATTCCCTATTTTTACATTATCATAAAACTCAATTAACGCACATGAGAAGATTTTTATCACTGTTTACAATGCTTATGCTTTGCAGCTTATTGGCATTTTCACAAAGCCGAGTGGTGACCGGTAAGATTACTGACAAAGATGGTAGGGCTATCCCTTTCGCATCTGTAAAAATTAAAGGCTCTCCTAACGGGGTATCAGCCGATGATAACGGTCAATACTCGTTAAAAGTTAAAGCAGGTGATGTTTTAACTATTTCTAGTTCTGGCTTTATTCAGGTAGATGTTGCTGTTGAAAATCAGACAAGTCTATTTACAACTTTAGAAAGAAGCACCAAAGGTGATATTAAAGAGGTTGTAGTTACTGGTGCTTTAAATAGAAAAATAAATGCAAAATCAGTTGGTACTGCCATTACAACTATTGGCGCCGAAGATTTAACAAAAGTAAAAGCAGTAAATGTTCAACAAGGTTTAACTGGTAGAGTTGCTGGTTTGAATGTTCAAAGCGTAAACAGTGGTGTTTTTGCTGATACAAGAATTACCTTAAGAGGTGTTCGTTCTTTAACTGGTAATAATCAACCCTTATTAGTTATTGATGGTATCCCTGTTTCATTAGATTTAATTAGTTCTATTAGTCCTAACGATGTACAAGATGTATCAGTACTTAAAAGTAATGCTGCTGCTATTTTGTATGGTCAAGATGGTGCTAACGGTGCTATTGTAATTACTACTAAAAAAGGTAACCGTTCTAAACCAACTATTAATTTTTCTACTACAGCTCAATTCGATAAAATTGCCTACTTTCCAAAATTACAAAATGAATTTGGACCTGGTGAAACCGAAGATGCTAATGGATTACCTGTATATGATTATTTTACAAACAATAGTTTTGGTCCTCGTTACGATGGTAGCATGGTTCCATTAGGACATCCTTTGGAGAATGGTCAACAGTTTATGGTTCCTTATGTTAACCTTCCAAACGAACGTTTTAATTTCTTTAATACGGGTGTAACCCTTCAAACAGATATCTCTGTTTCTGGTGGGGATGAAAAAAGTCGTTTTTTACTTTCTGCACAAGATGCCGTAATTACGGGTATTATGCCTAAGGATAAAAATCGTCGTACTTCTTTCCGTTTAAATGCAAGTAGAGATTTTAATAAATTATCTGTAGGTTTTAACGTTAACTATATCGTACAAAACTATAGTGTAGTTAACCAAGGTAGAGGTGGTTTTGATGATATTTATACTTCAGTAATCAAAACTGCTGGTAATGTTCCTTTAACATCATTAAAAAATTGGAGAAGTAACCCTTATGCAACAGCAGATGGTTATTACAACTTTTTTGGATACAATCCATATATGTTAATAGATATTGATAGATCAACTGGTAAAACACATAGAGTTATTGCAAGTACAGATTTAAACTATAAATTAAGTCCTGTATTTTCATTAACGTATCGTTTGGGTACTACTTTATCTATTTCTAATTCACGTTCTCAGTTAGGGGCAACTTTTGTAACTCCTTTTACAGCGTCTTACAAACCATCTCCATGGGGGCAAAGTACTAAAGCTTCTGTAAGCGATTTTTCTTCTACTGGTGTAAGAGTTTCATCTGAGCTTTTTTTGAATTTCAAGAAAAATATCAAGAAATTCTCAATTGATGGTTTAGTAGGTAATAGTATTTTAAGCAGACAAACAAACTCTATTGGTAATAGTGGCGCTAACTTAGTTATTCCTACTTTGTTTAATGTTAGTAACAGAACTGGAGAGCCAGGTGTTAGTCAAGGATTAAACCAAGTTAGAACAGTTAGTGCTATTGGTCAAGCTACTATTGGTTACGATAACAAAATATTTGTAACCTTAAGTGGAAGAAACGATTGGGATTCAAGATTACCGGTAAAAGCTAATTCTTTCTTTTATCCAGGAGTAAATACTTCGCTTATGATTAGTGAATTAATACCTACATTAAAAGGAAATACCATTTCTTCTTTAAAATTAAAAGGAAGTTATGCTAAATCTGGTAATGTAAATTTAGGAGCTTACCAATTAAACAACTCATTTAGTGTAGGTTCATTCCCTTACGGAAACTTGCCTGGTTATAGTATTGATGATCAATTAAAAGATCCAAATATTAAGCCTGAGTTTATCGTATCTAAAGAAATTGGTTTTGAATTAGCTATGTTTAAAAACAAAGTTCGTTTAGAGGTAAATGCTTACAGACAAGATAATACTAATCAAATAATAGGTATATCATTACCTGCATCTACAGGTTATACAAGTTCATTAGTAAATGCTGCGGCTTTTGTTAATGAAGGTATTGAGACTGAATTAAGTTTAACTCCATTGTTAGATTTAGGTAAACTTAAAATAGATTTTAAGGGTAACTACACTTTTCAACAAAACAAGGTTACAAAAGTATATGAAGGTTTAGATCAACTTTCAATTGGTAACGGTGGTTTAGTTGTAGTGAAAAAAGGGCAGCCTGCATATTTATTAAATTTACTTGACTATAATAGAGATCCACAAGGAAGAGTTATTGTTGATGCTAATACAGGTACTCCTTCATTAGCTGGCGCAAGAAAAACTTATGGTCAAACACTTCCAAAGCATATTATAGGTCTTACTCCAAGTATATCTTATGGCGATCTTGCTTTAAGTGTTTTATTTGAGTATCGTGGTGGAAATTTTATCTATAATGATATAGGTCAAGATTTAGTGTTTAACGGTATTGCTGCATCTACTGTAGAGTATGATCGTCAACCATTTGTTTGGCCAAACTCTGTTACACAAACAGGTAGTACATTTACACCTAATACAAACATTTATACTAGATCTGGTAATGCAAATCTTTATACAAATTCTATATTTAATGCTGTAGAATCTGCTTATTATACTAGTGCTGATTTTTGGAAGTTAAGAGAGGTTGCACTTTCGTACACTTTCCCTCAATCATTATTAGCAAAGCAAAAATTGTTTAAAGCAATATCTGCATCATTTATAGCTAGAAATGTAGCTTTATGGGTACCAAGTTCAAATCAATACACCGATCCTGAATTTGCTAATACTACTGGAAATGCTACTGGTATTAATACAACAGGTCAAACTCCTCCAACAAGAAGTTTGGGTGTAACTTTTAACTTTACTTTTTAATTAACCATAATAAAGATATAAGATGAAAAAAATAAAAATAATATATCTGTTTTTGGCACTAGGTGTTTTAGGCTCATGCGAAAGAACATTTCTAGATGTTAATTCAGATCCGAACTCTCCAACAGATGCCAATATTACATCTGATTTATTACTTACATCGGCAATGCTGAAGACGGGTACTTTTACAACTGCATCAGGCAGAGGTACATTTGGAACTTTCGCAAGATGGTGTGGTATTTGGAGTCCTAGTGCTGACTATGCTTCTGGTGAAGAAAGTAAGTACTTACGCCAAGCAGGTACAAGTAATGGTACTTGGTTTTCTTTATACGATCAAAACAATGAGTTTAAGTCTATAGAGAATAAGTCTAAAGCTAATGGCGAAACATTTTATCAAGGAATTGCTTTAATTATGCAATCGCTTAATTACCAAATGGCTGTTGACATGTTCAACGATATTCCATATTCACAAGCTCTTAACCCAAGTGTAATAGCTCCCAAATACGATAAGGCGGAAGATGTTTATTTGGATTTGTTAAAGAAGATTGATCAAGGAATTACTTTAATTAAAGCTGCAGATGAAGCTAAAAACTTTAATTTGTCAAATGGTGATATCTTAAAGTCAAGTACATCATTGAATACAGCTGCTAATAGAAAATTAAAGTGGGCAAAATTTGGTAATACATTAAAATTGCGTTTGCTTATTCACATGAGTCAAATGCCAAATATTAATGCACTTGCTGCTACTGAAATTGCAAAGATTAATGCAGAAGGAAGTGGTTATATTAATGCTGGTGAAACTATGGGTGCAAATCCTGGTTATATTGTATCTAAGCCAAATCCTTTTTGGGCAAGTTTTATTTATGATCAAGCGGGTAATTTTTCACAGACCTTTAACAGAGCTAATAATTTTTCTCTAAATATAATGAAGGGGCTTAACGATGAGCGTTATAAATATTTTTATAAGCCAGTAGCAGGTACTACGGGTACTTTACCTGCTCATTGGATTGGTATTGATTATGCGATTACTAACTCTGACCCTACAAAAAGAGCTAGTGTAACTTCTGATATAGGAGGAGCATCATCAGCTTCTGGTGGTACAACTGGTTTAGGTAAAAGTGCAACAATGAATTCATGGATAATAACAGCTTCTGAAAGTTTATTTTTACAAGCAGAAGCAAAAGCTAGAGGTTGGAACGTTACTGGTACTGCTTCAGCATTGTATCAAAGTGGGGTTGCAGAATCATTTTCTTGGTTAGGCGTACCTAGTGCTGCTTCAGTAGCTGCAACTTATTTAACTTCACCAGATCCAAGAGTTGCTTTTGGTGCTACACTTACGGATAATTTAAGAGCTATTGCATGGCAAAAATATTTTGCTTTTAACGGAAATACCTTACTTGAAGTTTGGAATGATTATAGAAGATTAGATATTGTTAATCTTCCATTATCAACAGATCCAGGAAGAGGGACTAATCCAATTCCGGTAAGATTACCTTACCCACAAACAGAATTAGATTTTAACACAGCTAATGTTAATGCTTCTGGAGGTGGATCAATCAGTATTTTTACGTCTAAAATATTTTGGGATAGATAATTTCTCTCATACTTAAAAACTAAATAAAATGAATAAAAAATTTATAAACTTCATGGGTATGTTAGCAATTATTGCTGGTATGACATCATGTTTAAAAGATAAAGGTTTTGAAGATCAAGACTACGGAACAGTTTTATCAGGTTCTCCAACTGTTTCTGTAAGATCAGTTAAAATACTTGAAGGGGGTACTTCTTCTGGCGATGTTAAAAAATTAGTTTTTGCCGATGGATCTGCTGCTTTAGATAGCTTGGAATTTTCTTTAGCGTATGTTGATTATGCTTCTCAGTTAGCATCTGCAGATTTAACAGTAACTCTTGGTGCAGATCCAGCATATGTAGCAACCTATAATGCTACCAGCACTGTACAATTTCAATTAATGCCTGATTCATTATTTACACTTAGCAAAACTAGTGTTGTAATTAAAAAGGGTACTTTTGTATCTGATCCAGTTAAAGTTTATTTTAAACCTAATAAGTTTGATGGTGCAAAAACTTTTTTACTTCCAATTGTAATCAAATCTGCTACTGGTATTTCTGGCGTGCAAGTTCAAAAGAATTATGGTCGTATTTCATATACTAAAATAGGAAATGTGTTGTCTGGTAAATACAGTCACAGGTACAGAAGGTGGCAAAGTGGCGATACTACAACTGCTCCTTTGCAGAATATCTTATCAGAGAGGATAGTTCCGCCACTTTCACCTAGTGAAATTATGACGTCTGAAGATTATACCACAACTTTTGTTGATGCTAGTGGAGGAATTGTACTAGGGTTTACCAATGGTGCCGTTCCATCTAATTTTACTACCTCATTAACTGCTGCTACTTATGCAGGAATTACTGCTGGTGCATTTATTTTAAATGATGGACCTAAACTTACGGCAGGTGGAGCAGTTGTTGTTGTAGGAACTTCTGCCTCTAATTTTATTGGAACTAGGTTTAGTACCTTTATTCAATATATTAATAGTAGTGGAGGAGTAAGATCGTTGGTTAATGATTTTGTTAAAATTCCATAAGTGATTTTAAATTATACATAAGGGCTATTTCAACCGAAATAGCCCTTTTTTTATTCCTTAACTCCAAAAAGGGTATGTATATTTTTAGATTAATTGTAGTAATTAAGAAACATGTACTTTAATTTTGAGGCTTTTTTGAAACGCTTACTTACCAAAGACAAACTTAGTTTACCACTTACTTTATTATATTTGTAAGCACAAAACTTAATTTTTATTTGAATATGAATAATACTGAACAACCCAACGAACTAAATATTGAAATTAGTGAAGAAGTTGCTGAGGGGCAATACGCTAACCTAGCTATTATTACACATAGCCATGCAGAGTTTGTTGTAGATTTTGTAAATGTAATGCCAGGTACTCCAAAGAGTAAAGTAAAAAGCAGAATTATACTTACCCCGTTTCACGCCAAACGTTTTATGAAGGCAATGGTAGATAACATTAAAAAATTTGAAACTGCTAACGGCAACATACAAGATATGGAACAGGTAGAAATACCGTTTAATTTTGGTGGCCCTACCGCTCAAGCATAAGTATTAAGCTAGGATTTTCGTAAAACTTGTTGGAATTGTTTCCACTTTTTTTGCAGTATAATTGTAGCAAACCATCTCTGTTTTTGCAACGGCTAATTCAATCTCAGTTTCATCTCTAACCGTTTTTAATTGATAATATAATTCAAAACCTGCTTTAGATATATCTCCTACAAAAAGGTTAACAGTAATACTGTCTCCATAAAAACTTTCGCTTTTAAAGTTTATACAAAGCGTACTCATTATTAAACCTATGTTAGTTGCAATTTGTAATTCGGTATAGCTAAAATGCTTTAGCCACTTAACTCTAGCCTCATGTATAAGGCTTACAAAAGCATCATTGCCTACATGCTTTCCATAATTAATATCTGTAATTCGTACATCAATGTTGGTTGTAAAAAGAAGCGTAGTTGGTAGTGTTAATCGTTGTCTTGCCATACCGTAAAGATAATTAGCCTAAAATAAAAAACACCTCAATAGGAGAGGTGATTTATAATATGCTAATAAAATAATTTGTTAACTCTATTTATTAGTTTTTAGCATTAGTTTTTGGTTAAGAAACTTATTAATTTGTCTAAGGCTTTTTTTCTGTGGCTAAAGGCACTTTTTTCAGTCAAACTCATTTCAGCAAAAGTTATATTCGCTCCACTAGGTACAAAGACGGAATCATACCCAAAACCGTTGCTTCCTATAGGAAATTTTGTAATAGTGCCAGTACAAATACCCTCAAAAAAATACTCTTTACCCTTTAATACTAAGGCAATTACAGTTTTAAATTGTGCATTTCTATTTGTACATCCTTCCATATTGTGCAATAGTTTTTCAATATTCTCTTTAAAATCTCCTCCATCACCAGCATATCTTGCACTTTTTACGCCAGGCTCTCCATTCAAGCACTCCACTTGCAATCCAGTATCTTCCCCAAAGCAATCTTTTTGTGTTAACCTAAAAATAGTCGTAGATTTTTCTGAAGCATTTGCTTCAAAAGTATCATGTGGCTCGGGTATATCAATAGTTATCCCAGCCTCTTTAAGGGTTACAATATCAAATTGGTTATTTAAGGCAAATTTTATTTCTGCTACTTTATGTTGGTTATTTGTTGCAAAAATTAGTGTTTTTTTTGTCATACGCTGTACAATGTTAGCCTAATGAAAATACAATTTTTAAGCTATTCCAAAGCTTAGTTTTTTCTTCTTTATTACTCATTAATTCCTTTAAATGAGGGGCGTATAGGTATTGTTGGTTATTGTATTTTTGTAGTTGATAAAAAGGAAAGGCTAAAGGCAAATCAATTGTACCAGGGGCAACACCAAATAATAAAACAGTGGTTGCTTTAATTTCTTCCTTAAGTACTGTGTAAGTTGGCTTGTTTTTAGTATAATTTACCAAAGCAATATCTGCCATGGAAAGTTTGCAAGCTGCTAAAATGCCTAATAAAAAACTAAGTTCATCTTCTTTTAAGTAAACGGCATCTTCCTCATTTACTACTATACAAATTTGTTTATTGTTATTACCTAAATAAGCAAGCGAAGTATTTGGTTGGTTTTGTATTACTTGTTCAGTTGTTTTTAAATCAATTAGTACATTTTTAAACAAATCTGCAACAACTAATGGCGGAAGTTGAATATTATCTAAACTCATAAAAAGGGTTTTTTAGCCTATTCTTTTTTCGTTTCTTTGTGTAAAATTAATCAATATGATTGCTGCAGCCGATATTAATATTTCAAAAATTGAAAAAAGTAAATTAAATGATATTAATTTAGAAAATATTCCGTTTGGTAAATACTTTACCGATCATATGTTAGAGGTAGATTATGAAGATGGAGAATGGAAAACGCCAGAAATAAAACCTTATCAACCCCTGTTGTTATCCCCTTCCACAGCAGCTTTGCACTATGGTCAAGCCATTTTTGAAGGAATAAAGGCCTACAAAAATCCCGATGGCGAAGCCTATATTTTTAGACCACACGATAATTTTAAGCGGTTTAATATTTCGGCAGAGCGTATGCAAATGCCGCAAGTGCCCGAAGATATTTTTATGGAGGGTATGCGCATGCTAATTGAATTAGATAAAAATTGGATTCCTCAAATGGAAGATCATTCTTTATACATTAGGCCATTTATGTTTAGTAGCGATGAAATGATAGGCGTAAAACCTAGTGATAAGTATAAATTTATGATTTTGCTTAGCCCAACTGGCCCTTACTACAGTACGCCAATGCGTATTTATGTAGAGGAAAAATATGTACGAGCTGTACCCGGAGGTGTAGGTTATGCAAAAGCCGCTGGTAATTATGGAGGTGCTATGTATGCTACCGCACAAGCTAAATTAAAAGGCTACGATCAAGTATTATGGACAGATGCTTATGAACATAAATATGTGCAAGAGTGTGGCACAATGAATGTATTTTTTATAATTGGCAATACAGCTATTACACCTAATTTAGATGAAGGAACTATACTAGCAGGTGTTACCCGAAATAGCACCATGGTATTGTTACAAGAAATGGGCTTTAAGGTAGAAGAAAGAGCCTTAAGTATTGATGATATAATTGATGCGCATAAAGCTGGCATATTATACGAAGTATTTGGCACAGGTACCGCTGCAACTATTTCCTTTATAAAAGAATTGCGTTATAAAGATTATATAATGGAATTTAATACAGATGAATGGAAAACAGCCCCAGCAATAAAAACAAAATTAAATGCAATACGCTATGGGCAACTGCCCGATAGGTATGAATGGATGTATAAAATATAATTATTTGCCTAGCTAATGACCTAAAACCACCTGCAAATGGTGGTTTTTTATTAAATATTAATAAAAATTGAAGATTTTCTATATTTAGTTTTCTTTTTTAACACAGATTGCCTACCTTTGCCGTCCGAAAAATAAAGGGTTAAACATGCCTACAATACAACAATTAGTTAGAAAAGGAAGAACAATTATTACTGCAAAGAGTAAATCAAGAGCTTTAGATAGTTGCCCACAACGTCGTGGAGTATGTACAAGAGTATATACAACAACACCTAAAAAGCCAAACTCTGCATTGCGTAAAGTAGCAAAAGTGCGTTTAACAAATAAAATTGAGGTTATTGCCTATATACCAGGTGAGGGTCACAATTTACAAGAGCACAGTATTGTACTTATACGTGGTGGAAGGGTAAAAGATTTACCAGGTGTACGTTATCATATTGTACGTGGTAGTTTAGATACTGCTGGTGTAAAAGATAGAAAACAAAGCCGTAGTAAGTATGGTACTAAAAGAGCTAAAGCAAAAGCATAAGCTGAGCTAGGTTTTTAAAAACAACAAACAAGTAATCGTAATTTAAACAAAGGCTGAGTAAAGTTTTAATTCTTGAAGAAAATTAGCCTAAAAATAAAAATTAAAAGAAATGCGTAAAACACAACCCAAAAAGATACCCTTAGCACCAGATCCTAAATTTAATGATAAATTAGTTACTCGTTTTGTAAATAATTTAATGTGGGAAGGTAAAAAAAGTGGTGCCTATGATATTTTTTATACAGCTTTAGATAAGGTTGCAAAGCAAACGAACGAAGATGGATATGAAGTATGGAAAAAAGCGTTAACTAATATTACACCGGGTGTAGAAGTACGTAGCCGTCGTATTGGTGGTGCTACTTTTCAAATACCAAGTGAGGTACGTGCTGATAGAAAAATATCGTTAAGTATTAAATGGATGGTACGTTACAGCCGTGAAAGAAACGGACGTAGCATGAGTGATAAATTAGCTAATGAAATTGTTGCAGCAAGTAAGGGTGAAGGTGCATCATACAAAAAGAAAGAAGATACACACCGTATGGCAGAAGCTAACAAAGCATTTGCACATTTTAAAATCTAACACTACACTTAGTTATAGTATTAAACCCCTCGAATTTTTCGAGGGGTTTTTGTTTGGTTATTATTTTTTTAAAATTACTTAAGCAACTTTTACCAACTTCTTTTGTTTGAATTTCTTTTAGGACCATTTTGATTAGTTCCTCCTCTTTTAAAATTTGGTCGTTGTTGTTGCTTTGGTTCAGGTGGCGATGGTTTAGCATCGGCAGCTAATGGAAATGGGTTATTGCCCTCCACAGGTATTACTTTACCAATTACTTTTTGAATATCTCTTAATTCTAGTTTTTCATCTATATCACAAAACGAAAGTGCAATACCTGTATTACCAGCTCTGCCGGTACGGCCTATACGATGTACGTAGGTTTCTGGCACTTCGGGTAATTCAAAATTTATTACATGGCTTAGTTCATCAATATCAATTCCTCTTGCTGCAATATCAGTTGCCACTAATACACGTATGCTGCCATTTTTAAAACTGCTTAATGCATTTTGTCGGGCATTTTGCGATTTATTGCCGTGTATAGCTGCGGCAGTAATACCATAGGTATGCAATACTTTTACTACTTTATCGGCACCATGTTTTGTACGGGTAAATACTAAGGCTGTTTTTATAGTTTCATCTTTTAATAAATGAAGCAATAGTTTATTTTTATCTGTTTTACCTACGTAATACAACCGTTGTTCAATAGCATCAACGGTAGATGAAACAGGTGTTACCTGTACCTTACTAGGTTTATTTAATAACACATCTGCCAACTTTTGTATTTCGGGTGGCATGGTTGCACTAAAGAAAAGGGTTTGTCTTTTAGCAGGTATTTTAGTAATTACTCTTTTTACATCATGTATAAAACCCATATCTAACATTCTATCTGCCTCATCTAACACAAATATTTGTATCTGCCTTAGGGATATGTAGCCTTGGTTAATTAAATCTAGTAAACGACCTGGAGTTGCAATTAACACATCTATACCTCTTTTTAGTATACTTACCTGTGGTACTTGGCTTACCCCGCCAAATATTACGGTATGGCTAATTTTGGTGTATTTTCCGTAGGCTTCAAAGCTTTCGTTAATTTGAATAGCCAGCTCCCTTGTTGGTGTAAGTATTAATACTTTTATTCCTGTGCTATGTATTTTTTCGGTGTATAGTAATTGTAAAATAGGGATGGCAAAAGCGGCTGTTTTGCCCGTGCCTGTTTGTGCACAACCTAGTAAATCTTTTTTCTGCAATAAAATAGGTATAGCTTGTTGTTGAATAGGGGTTGGGGTTGTATAGCCTTGTTCGGCTACTGCTAATAGTATAGGATCTATTAATCCTAATTGGTTAAATTCCATTATAATTTATTTATAAAAATGTGGGCTGAAAAGGACGTTGTATTTTCTAAAACAGCGTAGTAATATTATTGGTACCACCGGCTTACAACTTGCCGTAATGTTTTACGTGGAGACTTCAAAGGTAGGGTATTTAAAATTGGTGGGCTTAAAGAGGTTATAGGTAGATTAAATAAGTCTTTATAAACCCTTTGTTATATATTTAGAAATCCTTACCTTTGCGCCGCTAAAAGCTTCAGCAATTATATATAAAATTGATGTTGAACTATTTAGCATAATATGAGATCGTAAAAATTACATATTACCCCTTAAGGCTAAACGCTTTATCTACAGGGGACATTGTGGCACTAAAGTAATATAGGCTACAGTAAAAGTTCAATAAATAAAATAACAACGTTTGTACTAAAATAGTGACTAAATAAGTTACATTAGGCTTTTACAAATTCTTAATTCTTAATTTTTTAATTTTTAATATAAAACAATGGCAGATTTACGTTATCAACGCAACTTTGGTATTGCCGCACATATTGATGCTGGTAAAACCACCACAACCGAACGTATTTTGTACTACACTGGTGTAAACCACAAAATAGGTGAAGTACATGACGGCGGTGCAACTATGGACTGGATGGCACAGGAGCAGGAAAGAGGTATTACTATTACTTCGGCTGCTACTACTTGCTTTTGGAATTTTCCGATGGTGCAAGGCCAAAAAACACCTGATACAAAACAATACAAATTTAACATTATTGATACTCCAGGCCACGTAGACTTTACTGTAGAGGTAGAGCGTAGCCTTCGTGTATTGGATGGTTTATTAGCGTTGTTTTGTGCAGTAAGTGGTGTAGAACCTCAAAGCGAAACTGTTTGGAGACAAGCTAATAAATACAAAGTACCTCGTATTGGGTTTGTAAATAAAATGGACCGTAGCGGTGCCGATTTCTTAAACGTTGTAAAACAAGTAAGAGAAATGTTGGGTGCTAAAGCTGTGCCTTTGCAATTACCAATTGGTGCCGAAGATAACTTTACTGGTGTGGTAGATTTAATTACCATGAAAGGAATTGTTTGGAATACCGAAGATATGGGTATGACGTTTAAAGAAGTGCCTATCCCTGCAGATATGCAAGAAGAAGTTGATCAATACCGTCAGGAATTGATTGAGGCCGTTGCTGAATATGATGAAAAATTGCTAGAGAAATTTTTTGATGATCCTAATACAATTTCAGAGGAAGAAGTACATGAAGCTATTCGTAAAGCAACAATCGACATGAGTATTATTCCAATGATGTGTGGTTCATCTTTTAAAAATAAAGGTGTACAAACTGCGTTGGATGCTGTGGTAAGATACTTACCTGGCCCAATGGATATTGAAGCTGTAAAAGGAACTAACCCAGATACTGGTGAAGAAATATTACGTCACTGCGATCCTAAAGAACCATTTAGTGCATTGGCATTTAAAATTATGACTGACCCCTTTGTTGGTCGTTTAGCTTTCTTTAGAGCCTATAGCGGACGTTTAGATGCTGGTAGTTATGTATTAAATACTCGTACGGGTAAAAAAGAACGTATTAGTAGAATTATGCAAATGCATGCTAATAAGCAAAACCCAGTTGATTTTATTGAAGCGGGTGATATTGGGGCAGCAGTAGGGTTTAAAGAAATAAAAACTGGTGATACGTTGTGTAATGAAGATAATCCAATTGTATTGGAAAGTATGACCTTTCCAGAACCAGTAATATCAATTGCTATTGAGCCTAAAACACAAGCTGATGTTGATAAAATGGGTATGGCAATTGCTAAATTGGTAGAAGAAGATCCTACTTTACGTGTACGTACAGACGAAGAAACTGGCCAAACTATTTTAAGTGGCATGGGCGAGTTACACTTAGAGATTATTATTGATAGGATGATGAGAGAGTTTAAGGTAGAAATTAACCAAGGAGCTCCAATGGTGGCATATAAAGAAGCCTTTAAATCTAGTTTGTTACATAGAGAAACCTATAAGAAACAAAGTGGTGGTAGAGGTAAATTTGGTGATATTGCTTTTGAGTTTGGCCCAGCAGATGATGAGTGGAAAAAAGAAAATCCATTGGGTGGTTTACAATTTGTAAACGAAATTTTTGGTGGTAGTATTCCAAAAGAATTTATTGCTCCAATTATTAAAGGGTTTACCTTAAGCATGACGAATGGTGTATTAGCTGGTTACCCAGTGGTAGATATGAAAGTAAGATTGATAGACGGTAGCTACCATGATGTGGATAGTGATGCTATATCATTTGAATTGTGTGCTAAGCAAGGTTATAGAGAGGCAGGAAGAAAAGCTAAACCAGTTTTGCTTGAACCAATTATGAAGGTAGAAGTACTTACACCAGACCAATACATGGGTGATGTTACCGGTGACTTAAACCGCCGTAGAGGTATGTTAGAAGGTATGGATAGTAAACATGGTGTACAAGTTATTAAAGCAAAAGTTCCATTAAGTGAAATGTTTGGTTATGTAACTCAGTTACGTTCATTATCTTCTGGAAGAGCTACAAGTACTATGGAATTTAGCCATTATGCACCTGCACCAAATGGTGTTGCAGAAGAAGTAATAGCAAAATCTAAAGGGAAAGTAAAAATAGAAGATTAATCTCCTTCACTTTTAAAGCACAACTTTACCGAGCGTAGAAAATTTTATAAGCAAAGCCTCACTCTTTATTGGGTGAGGCTTTTTTTGTATGTTGTTAATTTTTTACTGTACTCATACATTTGCTACTAAACTTATTACTACTTCATCAGTCACACTTAAAATTAATTATACCATGAAAAAAATACTTTCATTAAGTGTACTTGCACTTGTTTTATCGTTTGCAACACAAGCACAATTTGTTGTAAGGATTAGACCAGCGGCACCTTTAGTTAGAGTCCGTCCTGCTTGCCCATCACCAAGGCATGTATGGGTTGGGGGTAATTATAATTGGCGTGGAGGCCAGTACGCCTATACAGATGGTTATTGGGCTTTACCACCAGCTAATAGTAGAGCATGGGTTGATGGCTATTGGAAAAACAAAAGAAGAGGTTGGGTATGGGTACCAGGCCATTGGAGACGTTTTTAATGAATAACCTTTTAATTTATAGCCTGTAATAAGCCATTACAGGTTTTTTAATTATATTTATTGTGGTAAAAATTAATTATTAGAAAAAACTAATCCATTCAAGTAATTTTTGAGTTACTTTTTTATAAAACTGAAACACAGTAAAAATGCAACATGTCCTTACTGAAAATTTATTATTTATAGATATAGAAACTGTATCTGAAAAAGCAACTTACCAAAACTTAACTGAAAATTGGCAAGAGTTGTGGACAGAAAAAACACAACGTATTTTACCCTCAGAAAATACAGCAGCTGAGTTTTATGAACAACGGGCTGGTGTAATGGCAGAATTTGCTAAAGTAATTTGTATAAGTATTGGTTATTTTAAATACGAGGGGGAAGTTATGCAATTGCGAATAAAATCGTTTTATGCTGATGAAGAAAAAAAGGTATTGCAAGATTTTATAGCTACGCTTAATCAAATGGAAATTCAGAATAATAAATGGTGCTTTGCTGGGCATAATATAAAAGAATTTGATATTCCTTTTTTATGTAGAAGGTTATTAATAAACGGTATGCCTATTCCTGAATACATTGATTTTCAAAATATGAAACCTTGGGAAACAAACAGTATTGATACGTTTCAATATTGGCGTTTTGGCGATTATAAAAATTACACCTCTTTAAAATTATTAGCTGCTGCATTGGGCATTGCCTCTCCAAAAGATGATATTGATGGAAGCCAAGTTGGTGAAGTATATTGGAAAGAAAATGATTTACAACGAATTGTTACTTACTGCCAAAAAGATATTATAACCACAGCTAACATTTTACTACGGTTTAAAAATATGCCTTTAATTGAACACAATAATGTTGTTTTTGTTAAGTAGTGATGTTAAATAAAGAACGATTATTCACAATATTTTACAACCCATTTTGGTGTTTTAAAAGTAAAGTTTATAAAAACAATAAAGCAAAAAATTTTTTAGTTTACTTTTTTTAGTAGCATAACATACCCACATAATTGTTTCTTTTTTTTATTGACTTGTACAGGCTTCATCATATGGTATTCGCTAAAACGTGGAATATAGGAGTAGCTAATTACATTTCCATCTACATCTCCCCAATGTTTTCGTTGATAAACTACTTGTTTTTCGTTCCAATCAAACATTCTTACTTCGTATAATTTTGAAGACCTATCGCCAATAAAAATAAATTGATACCAACTGCCTTGGGTTAATGGAATAAGTACTGGCATTTCATACTCACTTTGCATGCTCATGGAAGCTTCTTTAACTATTATAAAACCTTGCTTAGCTAGTTCTTTTTTAATACTATCGGCTTGTTGTAAAATAGAGGGTTGTGTACAGGCTGATTGCCGTATTACATCTTGTGCTATTGTAGGGGTGCTACAAAATAGTATAACTATTACAATGGGAATTAGGTTTTTCAATACTTGGATTCATTAAATAGATATTCAAGAATACTTCTTTTTCTTGAATAATATAATAGTGCTTATACCTAGTAAAAACGCTAATTCTGTGCCAAAATTATATTTTAGGGATATTAATTTTGATTTATTTTACAATCGATTGATTTTTATGGATATAATAACTGTTTGCTTGTTGTGTACAGGTAAGTACCAACTCGTTAATACATACATGTGTAGGTAAGTTTGTACAATAAAAAACTGTTTCTGCAACATCTGCAGCAATCAAAGGGGTATAATTGTTATATACAGCATCGGCTTTTTCTTTTTCTCCCTTAAAACGGACTAACGAAAACTCGGTTTCTACTGCACCTGGGTGTAAGGCAGTTACTTTTATATTATGTTTCAATAAATCAATACGCATGGCTTTACTAATAGCATCAACAGCATGTTTGCTTGCACAATACCCATTTCCATTTTCATAAACTTCTTTAGCAGCCGTAGAGCCTATGTTTATTATATGCCCAACTTTTCGTTCAATCATAAAAGGTAATACTGCCTTGGTAACATACATTAATCCTTTTACGTTAGTGTCAAGCATCGTTTCCCATTCAGCAATATCAGCATCTTCAAAACTATCTCTGCCAAGGGCTAAACCTGCATTGTTAATTAATACATCAATATTTTTCCATTCGGTTGGTAAATTAGTAAGGGTAGCAAAAACGTCCTCTTTTTTTTGCACATCAAAGCAAAGCGCTAAAACCTTGCATTGATATTGGGTTTCTAACATTTTTTTTAAAATTAGTAACCGTTCTTCTCTTCTTCCGGTAATAATTAAAGTGCAATTTTCTTGCGCAAATTTTATGGCACACGCCTCGCCAATGCCCGATGTAGCACCTGTTATTAAAACTGTTTTAGTCATTCTATTAATAATTATATTAAAATACCTCACAAAAATGTAAGGCATAAAATTAAAACTATTCTTTAAATTATCTCGAAATAATAAAATTTGTTTTTAAAACTTCGGTATTAATTTTTATAAAATAATTTTCAACAAAAAGCTCGTCAATACTAAAATTGACGAGCTTTTAATATCGTTACTTTACTAAATATTATTTTGCTAAAGCATTAACTCGTAAAGCTAATTTTCTTTTTAAGTTAGCTGCTTTATTTTTGTGGATAGTACCACGTTTTGCTAACTTATCAATCATAGATGATACTTTAGGTAATTGCTCGGTAGCAACAGTTTTATCGGATGCCTTAAAGTCACGTATTGCATTACGGGTTGTTTTTCCGTAATAACGGTTACGTTCGTTACGCTTAGCACTTTGTCTTACATCTTTTTTTGTTGCTGAATGATTTGCCATTAACTCTATTTTTTGGGCTGCAAAGATAGGGAAATAATTAATAATTAGGAATTAAGAGGTAGGAATTTTTAAAAACTCAGCGATTATACCTATTTTTCATAGTAAATTAGGTTTATGAACAAATATATTTTGCTTGGATTACATGTTATTTCGTTGGTTTTGTTGGGTTTTGGTTGGGTTTTAGATATTTTACATATAAATATTACAGCACACTACATTATTACCGTAGAGCTGTTTGATGAACGCAGAAGTGTACTATCTACCCTAAAAAACCTTTGGCAAACCAATAATTATTGGCCTTTTTTACTCATTTTTTTGTTTGGAATTATAGTTCCCATAGTGAAATCTATCTTACTATTTTATTTATTAGCAGTAAAAAAGGCAAATACTAAAATTTACCAGCTAGTAAATTCAATAAGCAAATGGGCAATGGCCGATGTTTTTGTAATAAGTATTTTTGTTACTTTTTTAGGTGCAAAAGCTATGGAAAACACCACCGCTAATTTTGAGCCAGGCTTTTATTACTTCGCAGGGTATGTGGTACTTAGTGGTATTGTAGTAACCTTGCTTAAAAAAGTTATAAAAAATGAACACACAATTGAGTTACCAATTTTATAAAACCATCTTTTTAACCGATATTTGCCCTCTTAAAAATTGGGTTAGTTACTTCCTGTTGTTCAGTATAATTTTAGTGTAAAAAAATAAATTTACTTTAGTACAAGGATAAATGCAACCCCAATTAAACTAAATTTCTAACCTAAATACCTGCTCAAAAAAAAATAGTTTACTTCATTTATGAAAGATTTTCAATACATAACCAACGCACACCCTAGCTACATCGAAGGTTTATATCAAGACTTTGTAAAAGACCCCAATAGCGTTGAGCCAGAAATGAAAAATTTTTTTGAAGGTTTTGATTTTGCGTTGAGCAGTGGGCATTTGGCAGTGGGGGGTTTGAACTCAACCACTCACCACTCGCTACTCACTACTGACACTGTAGATTGGATGAGTGAATTAAGAGTGTACCGAATGATTTTGGGCTATAGAAATAAAGGGCATTTATTAGCCGATACCAACCCAATTAGAAAAAGAAAAGATAGAGGAGCAAATTTAGGATTGAATTTTTTTGGATTTACCGAAGCAGATTTGGATAAAACATTTGCCGCAGGCAATTTATTAGGGCTGGGCGCAACAACATTAAAAAATATAATTGCTCATTTAGAAAAATGTTATGCTAGCCATTTAGGTGTAGAGTTTAAATATATTAGTGATCAAATAAAAATTGATTGGCTAACCAATGCAATTGAAAAAACAATGCAACAGCCAGTGGCATTGGAAAAGAAAAAACGCATTCTTCAAAAATTGAATGAAGGCGTAATGTTTGAAAAATTTTTACACACCAAATATATTGGGCAAAAAAGATTTAGTTTAGAAGGAGGAGAAACCACTATCGCTGCTTTGGATGCTATCATTAACACATCTCAACAAAATGGAGTGGAAGAAGTGGTTATAGGTATGGCACACCGTGGTAGGTTGAATGTGTTGGCAAATATTATGGGTAAAACCTACGAACAAATTTTTAGTGAGTTTGAAGGCACAAGCACACCCGATACAACAATGGGTAGTGGTGATGTTAAATATCATTTAGGTTTTAGTAGTGTGGTTGATACCCCAAATGGCGGGAAAATAAATTTAAAACTTTGTCCTAATCCATCCCACCTCGAAGCGGTAGACCCTGTAGTTATTGGTTTTTCTCGTAGTAAGGCAGATGTATTATATGAAAGTGATTATGATAAAATTTTACCTATAATTATACATGGTGATGCCTCGGTAGCTGGGCAAGGTATTGTGTATGAGGTTTTACAAATGAGTGGATTGAAGGGGTATTATACAGGAGGTACTATCCATTTTGTAATTAATAATCAAATTGGTTTTACCACCGATTTTGATGATGCTAGAACATCGGATTACTGCACCAGTATTGCCGCTATGGTACAAGCGCCCGTTTTTCACATAAATGGTGATGATGCAGAAGCTGTAGTAAAAGCCAGTGAAATTGCAACTCTTTATCGCCAAGAGTTTAACAGCGATATTTTTATTGATATGGTATGCTATCGAAAACATGGCCACAACGAAGGTGATGAGCCAAAGTTTACTCAACCACAATTATATGCAGTAATTGATAAGCATTTAAACCCTAGAGAAGTTTACACCCAATACTTAATGGAGAATGGTGAAGCCGATGCAAAGAATTTGGCAAAGGAAATGGAACAGAAATTTTTGGCCGACTTACAAGAACGATTAGACGAAGTAAAACAAAATCCATTACCTTATAAATATCAACAACCAGAATTAGTTTGGAAAAGTTTTGTTAAAGCAGCAGCCGCTGATTTTGATTCATCCCCTTCAACAGGAATAAGTGAGGAGCATTTTCAATTATTATTTGATGGATTGATGAAATGGCCTGCTGATTTTAAACCGCTGCGGAAAGTGGATAAATTAATACAGGATAAAATAAAATTATTTGCCGATGAAGGTAAAGTAGATTGGGCTACTGGTGAGTTAATGGCTTATGGAAGTTTATTGGTGGAGGGTAAAGATGTACGTATGAGTGGGCAAGATGTAAAGAGAGGAACATTTAGCCATCGCCATGCCGTTATTTATGACGAAATAACCAACAAAGGATGGAACAGATTAAATCATTTTACTGCCACCCAATTGCCGTTTAGAATTTTTAATAGCTTGTTAAGTGAATATGCAGTACTTGGTTTTGAATATGGGTATAGCATGGCAAATCCTAATGCACTTGTACTTTGGGAAGCCCAGTTTGGCGATTTTTGCAATGGAGCACAAACTATGATTGATCAATTTATTGCTGCTGCCGAAACTAAATGGCAACGTATGAATGGTGTTACCATGTTATTGCCACATGGTTATGAGGGGCAAGGGCCAGAGCATAGCAGCGCAAGAATGGAACGTTTTTTACAAATGTGTGCTGAGTTAAATATGGTTATTACCAATGTTACTACATCTGCCAATTTCTTTCATGTATTACGCCGTCAATTAGCTTGGAATTTTAGAAAACCATTAATAAACTTTTCGCCAAAAGCAAATTTACGCCACCTAGGAAGTTATAGCCATAAAAGTGAATTTACCAGCGGAGGGTTTAAAGAAATAATTGATGATGTGTTTGTACAAAATTCTGCCGAAGTAAAAAAAGTATTATTTTGTTCGGGTAAAATGTACTTTGACTTAGCCGAACGCCAAACAAAAGATAATCGTATAGATGTTGCTGTTATACGTTTAGAGCAAATTTATCCATTGCCACAAAAACAATTAGATGAGTTATATAAAAAATATAGCAAAGCTATTTGGTATTGGGTGCAAGAAGAACCCTTAAATATGGGTGCCGCTACTTTTTTACGAATGAATGTTAAGAATATTAATTTTTATGTTATTAGCCGTCAAGTAAGTGCTTCAACGGCAACAGGCTATTCAAAAATTCATATACAAGAACAAGAGCAAATAGTGGATACTGCATTTAGTTTGTAAATTCTTAGTAAACTCAAAGGCACAAATAAACTGAAAAGAAAACAATGAACTTAGTGTTTTTAGCATGCAGTGTACTTTTATTTTTATATTTTCTTTTTAAAAATGAATATGGGTTTAATTCTACAATAACTCCTTTAATTTTTTCACCACTATATCTATCTCGTCTTTTGTATTGTGTTTGCTAAAGCTAAAGCGAACTGTAATTTGATTAGGGTTATTGTTAATAGCACGTATAACATGGCTTCCAGCATCTGCACCACTAGTGCAGGCACTACCTCCACTTGCACAAATGTTATGTATGTCAAGGTTAAATAATATCATCTCGCTTTTTTCTGTTTTAGGAAAACTCGCAC
>Ga0209443_1000383_pt1 | contig 29872 bp, 28 predicted proteins | sample LauGreBMM110DCMD_2_FD_187571 | JGI IMG/M metagenome (GOLD analysis project Ga0209443, IMG submission 187571) | Freshwater lake microbial communities from Lake Michigan, USA - Su13.BD.MM110.DCMD (SPAdes) (version 2) | ecosystem: Environmental > Aquatic > Freshwater > Lake | place: Lake Michigan... | reverse complement strand
AAATTTATGTACAAGGTTTATCGAGTGAAAAAAACATTACGACTAAATTTATCACTACTCGTTTTGGAAATGTACTTGGTTCCAATGGGTCGGTTATCAATAGGTTTAAGGATCAAATTGAAAAAGGGGGACCGTTAACGGTTACACACCCAAATATTACCAGGTACTTTATGACCATCCCCGAAGCCTGCCAATTGGTATTGGAAGCTGGAAGTATGGGTAATGGAGGTGAGATATTTGTGTTTGATATGGGCCAACCGGTGGCTATTGCCGATTTAGCTAAAAAAATGATTCGTTTGTATGGTATGATCCCGAATATTGATATTAATATTACCTATAGTGGCTTACGCCCTGGTGAAAAATTATATGAGGAATTATTAAACGATGCGGAAAACACCTTGGCTACCTACCACGATAAAATATTGATTGCTAAAGTAAGGGAGGTGGAACTTACCAGTATTAATGAAAGTTTTAATGACCTTAGGTTATTAGTGACTTCTGCTTCCAAACTTTCCAATGAAATGGAGTTGGTTGGCAAAATGAAGGAACTTGTTCCTGAATTTATCAGCAATAATAGCATATTTGAGCGTTTGGACCCTAGCCTTCAAACCAAGATATTGGACATGACGGGGGGGGGGTAGAAATTTCTAAGGCGAATTAAAGGTTGCATATTTTACTCAATAATTTTTATTTATACTACTCAATATTGCGCTATATTTGTTGAACAATATTGAGTTTGCATGATTAAAATGTGACTCAGAACGGCGAAGCCATTATATACTTTCTCGAACATATCATCTACCCCAATGATCTTAGATAAAATTTTTACTGGTAAAATAAGAGTGCAGTTACTTACCAAATTGCTACTCAACCCCGCTAGCACCGTGTATTTGCGCGGTTTAGAACGTGACCTAGGCGTAAGTAGTAACACAGTGCGTTTGGAATTAAATAAGTTATCGGACATGCAACTCATACAGGAGCAGGCCGATGATGAAAACACAAAAACAAAACATTACGCTGTTAATACAAAACACCCTATGTTTAAATCCTTACGAGGGGTGATTATGCAATATGTTGGCTTGGATCAGATTATTGAAAATGTATTGGATAAGTTGGGAAATGTGGATGAGGTATACCTAACTGGAGATTTAGCTTTAGGAAAAAACAATCCCTTTGTGGATTTAGTAATAGTTGGTGATGTTGATAAGGGTTATTTATACCAATTAATTGAAAAGGCGGAAACCTTGATTGATAAAAAAATACGTGTTGCTTTATACAAACCCCCGGAGTTTACTGAGAAAATGTTGAAGGATGTGGGTGTTTTTATGAAGTTAATGGGGTAGCAATTTGGATTAGTGTGGTCCATTGGACCAATAGCTACTCACAGTAAGGTATAAATAGAAGTTTAGATAAAAATCAAACACAACTACTATTTGATTTTTTGATAAATGGAATCAAATTTTACAAAAGATAGTCACTCGGTGCGCAGTAATGTGCGAGAAAAAAATGAATAAAGATAAATGAAAGTTACAGTAGTAGGCACAGGATATGTAGGATTGGTTACAGGAACTTGTTTTGCAGAGACGGGTAACAAAGTGACATGCGTGGACATTGATAAATCCAAGGTTGAAAAATTAAGCAGTGGTCAAATCACCATTTACGAGCCAGGACTTGAAAAAATCTTTTTAAGAAATATCAAAGAGGAGCGTTTAAGATTCACGACGCAACTAGAAGAAGCGATTGAAGATGCGGAGATTATCTTTTTAGCCTTGCCCACACCTCCGGGTGCGGATGGCAGTGCGGATTTAAAATATGTATTGGGTGTAGCGGATCATTTAGGAAAAATTTTAAAAGGCTATAAAGTCATTGTCAATAAGAGTACAGTGCCAGTGGGCACAGCAGATAAAGTAAAAGCTGCGATTGCAAAAAATTATAAAGGTGCCTACGATGTAGTAAGTAACCCTGAGTTTTTAAGAGAGGGTGTGGCGGTAGATGATTTTATGAAACCAGATAGAGTCGTTGTTGGAACAAGATCAGAAAGAGCCAAAAAATTAATGAGTGATTTATACGCGCCATTTGTAAGACAGGGTAATCCTGTAATATTTATGGATGAGCGTAGTTCAGAGTTAACGAAATACGCTGCAAATTCTTTCCTTGCAACTAAGATTTCCTTCATGAACGAGATTGCTCAATTATGTGAGCGCATGGGTGCGGATGTAGATATGGTAAGAAGAGGGATTGGATCGGATGATAGAATTGGAAAGCGTTTTTTATTCCCAGGTATAGGATACGGTGGTTCTTGTTTTCCAAAAGATGTACAAGCGTTGGTTCAATCATCGAGTGAAGTGCAATATGATTTTGAGATTTTAAAGGCAGTAGAAAAAGTCAACGCCAATCAAAAATTACATTTAGTAGAAAAGATTAAGGCGTATTACAAGAACGATTTACAAGGGAAGCATTTTGCTTTATGGGGCTTGGCGTTTAAACCCAATACAGACGATATCAGAGAAGCACCAGCTTTGAGTATTATTGATGCCTTAACTGAAGCAGGTGCAACCATTACTGCATATGATCCAGAAGCGATGCCAAATGTAAAAGGACAGATAGGAGATAAGATACAATATGCGGCTAATCAGTATGAAGCTCTACAAAATGCAGCTGCACTGATTATTGCTACAGAGTGGAGTGAGTTTAGAACCCCCGATTTTGAGCGCATGGAAAAAGAGCTCAAACACAAAATCATTTTTGATGGCAGAAACTTATTTGAACTGACAATGGTCAAGGAATTAGGATATCATTATGAAAGCATTGGCAGAATTAATAATAATATTTCAGATAAAAATAAGAACTAACCTACAAGTATTTAAATTTATGAGAAAAAAAGTTGCAATAATTGGAGGTGGAATATTAGGTTTAGCAATTGGCTACGAACTAAGTATTTCACATCCTCATTTTAAAGTTACCATTCTTGAAAAAGAGAATGGGATTGGTAAGCACCAATCAAGTAATAACAGTGGAGTATTGCATTGCGGCTTGTATTATCAACCTGGCTCTCTAAAAGCAAAATTGGCGGTTGATGGAATCCGTGAAATGATTTCGTTTTGTGAAAAAAACCATATCAATCACGAAGTTTGTGGTAAGATTGTTGTTGCCTCAGATGACAGGGAGATAGTCTTATTAAATAATCTAGCAGATCGTGGAGAAAAAAATGCATTAGTAGGATTAAAATATCTTAATCCAGAAGAGCTAAAGCAGCGTGAACCATATGTAAGAGCTAAAAAAGCACTTTTGGTGCCAGAGGAAGGAATTGTAGATTATAAGCAGGTGATGGAGGTAATGGCTGGTTATATTTTAAATTCTGGTGGTGAAATTTATACAAATAATAAAGTGCTGGGGCTAACTTGTTCAAATGTAAACTCCATTATATTAAAATCCGAAAATAATGAGCAAACATTTGATCTAGTAATCAACTGCTCTGGATTATTTTCAGATAGAACCTATTCTAATTTGACATCCAAAAAAAGTCCAATTAAAATAATTCCATTTAGAGGAGAGTACATGCATATTGCTGATGAATATAAACATTTTGTTAATCATCTGATTTATCCAGTTCCAGACCCCAAATATCCATTTTTGGGTGTCCATTTCACAAGAATGATTAATGGTGGGAGAGAAGTTGGACCAAATGCAGTGTTGGCATTAAAAAGGGAAGGCTATAAAAATACTGATTTTTCTATATTTGATACTTTTGATACTTTAACAAATAAAGGATTTCTTAATTTTTTTTACAAAAATACAAGTTTTGCAATGGGCGAATTTTTAAGTTCTTTGTCAATAAGTGCATTTGTTGCAAAATCTAAAAAGCTAATTCCAGACGTTGAAGAATACATGTTCGTAAAAGGGGGTACTGCAGGAGTTAGGGCTCAGGCTGTAAGCCCAACAGGTGAGTTGATGATGGATTTTAATATTGTCAAAGAAAACAATCAAATCCATGTTCTTAATGCGCCTTCACCAGGCGCTACTGCATCGTTGTCAATTGCTAAATATATAATAAAAAATTATATAAATATATAAAATGGATATTTTAAAGTTGATAGGACGAAATGAAGAAATTTTTTCAAATGATGTTCAATCTGTTGAAATAGAATTATCCAAAAAAGTAAAATCTTCCACTTTTTTAGTCATTGGTGGTGCTGGTTCAATTGGACAAGCAGTAACCAAAGAGATTTTCAAAAGGAAACCATTAAAACTCCATGTTGTAGATATCAGTGAGAACAATATGGTTGAGTTAGTTCGTGATTTAAGAAGTTCTTATGGATATATTGATGGTGATTTTCAAACATTTGCATTAGATATTGGATCCGTTGAGTATGATGCTTTTATTGGGGCAGACGGCAAATATGATTATATACTGAATCTCTCTGCTTTAAAACATGTCAGAAGTGAGAAGGACCCTTTTACCTTAATGAGGATGATTGATGTAAATATTTTCAATACAGAAAAAACTATCAATCAATCAATCTCTAATGGAGCAAAAAAATATTTTTGCGTTTCTACCGATAAAGCCGCGAATCCTGTTAATATGATGGGCGCATCCAAACGAATCATGGAGATGTATTTGATGAGTTTAAGTCATCAAATTAATATATCCACTGCTCGTTTTGCAAATGTTGCATTTTCAGATGGTTCTTTATTATATGGATTTAACCAACGTATACAAAAAATGCAACCAATAGTTGCGCCAAATGACATTAAACGATATTTCGTTACACCCAAAGAATCTGGTGAATTGTGTTTAATGTCTTGTATTTTTGGAGAAAACAGAGATATATTTTTCCCAAAATTAAATGATGCTTTGCATTTAATTTCGTTTGCCGATATTGCTGAAAAATATTTAGCAGAATTAGGATACGAACCTTATTTATGCGAATCTGAAAAAGAAGCGAGAGAGTTAATGGCTACTCTGCCACAACAAAAAAAATGGCCATGTTTATTTACAAGTAGTGATACAACTGGTGAAAAAGATTTCGAAGAATTTTTTACAAATTCAGAAATATTGGACATGAATCGTTTTGAAAATTTTGGAATTATTAAAAATGAAGGCGATTTTTCTAGTGAAAAAATAGCTTTGTTTTCAAATTCAATTAAAGAAATGCGCAAAGCCAAAATATGGAATAAAAAACAAATAGTGGAATTGTTTTTTAAAATGATACCAGATTTTGGGCATAAAGAAACAGGAAAATATTTGGACTCAAAAATGTAGTGATGAAGAATATCAAAGAGACTATTTCATTTATTCAAGATATTTATAAAACAAAAGAATTTATACCCTTACATGTCCCCACATTTGGAGGGAACGAAAAGAAGTATTTAAACGAAACTATAGACTCTACTTTTGTTTCATCAGTTGGAGCTTATGTAGATCAGTTTGAAGAAATGATGTGCTTCATTTCTAAAACTAAGAAAGCAGTAGCTGTAGTAAATGGAACAGCAGGAATTCAAATAGCCTTAAGATTAGTTGGTGTAAAAGCTGGTGATGAAATTATTACACAGGCATTAACATTTGTAGCTACTGCAAATGCTATCGTATATAATAACGCAGCTCCTATTTTTTTAGATGTCGACATTGATACAATGGGTTTGTCTCCAAAAGCAGTTGAAGAATTTTTGAATGAATTTGGTGATTTGCGTGAAGATGGATGTTATAATAAAAAATCAGGCAAGAAAATTAGTGCTTGTTTGCCAATGCACACATTTGGTTTTCCTGTTCATTTAGATGAATTAAAAAATATCTGCGATGCTTGGAATATTCCGATTGTGGAAGATGCAGCGGAATCGTTAGGTAGTGAATATAAAAATAAGCCAACTGGGAGTATTGGAAAAATTGGCGTATTTTCTTTTAATGGCAATAAAATTGTAACCTGTGGCGGCGGTGGCGCAATCGTTACTAATGATGAAGCATTAGGTGCAAAAGGAAAGTATTTAACAACCACAGCTAAGGTGCCGCATGCTTATGAATTTTACCACGATGAATTAGGTTTTAATTTTAGAATGCCTAATTTGAACGCAGCACTTGCATGTGCTCAGCTAGAACAATTAAATTTATTTTTAACAAATAAAAGACAGCTAGCTTTAGATTATAAATCTTTTTTTGATGCGTCGGCTCTAAAATTTAGAACTGAAACACCGGGTACCAAAGCTAATTATTGGTTGATGTGCGTAGAACTAGAAAATCTAAAAGAAAGAGATTTGTTTCTTTTAGAAACAAATAATGACAAAGTTATGACAAGACCTATTTGGAAATTGATGTATCGCTTGCCAATGTATGCAAGTTGTCAAAGAGATGAGCAAGCAAATGCCCAGTTTTTAGAGGAACGAATAGTTAATATTCCCAGTAGCGTTAGAGAAATTTGATGAGAGTTCTAGTAATAAGTGATATTCATGGAAACTTACCTTCTTTAGAATATATAATTAAGGAAGAAAAATCCGTTGACTTAGTTATATCTTTAGGCGATGTAGTTAATTATGGTCCATGGAGTAATGAATGCGTAGATTTTTTAGATTGCTTAGATAGTAAAGTTTTACTTATGGGCAATCATGAGGTTGCTTATAAGTCAGGAATTTATTCGGGGCAAAATATTATTGCAAAAACATTTTTCGAAATATGCTTCCCGCTTTTTGAAAGAAGAGTTAAAATCAGTAGTTATTTGGAAAGTTTTTCATTCGGAAATTCTTTTTTTACTCATACTTTGAATGATAATTATATATTTCAAGACACAGAATTGACAATAAATAGAAATACTTTTATAGGGCATTCCCATAGGATGTTCAGTAAAATAGTCGAAAATTATCGCTTAGTAAATGTAGGAAGTGTTGGACAAAATAGATTAAATATTGACGAAATAAATTATGCAGTTTGGGATACTGAAAAAGATAAAGTTGAATTGGTTAGAAAATACTATTCTGCTGATAAATTAATAAACGAGATGAAATTTAAAAGGTACCCTAAAATTTGTATTGATTATGTTTTATCCAAAAGGACTTGTTCATTATGACAAATAAAATAAATATTGCAGTTACGGGAATTGGAAGTCTAATCGGACAAGCGGTTATTAAATCAATACAGAGATCGAATTTAAATGATAAAATAAATATTATCGGGTTTGATTATTTTAACAATACTGTCGGAAGTTTTTGGATTGATGAAAAATATATTTTGCCAGATATTTTCAAACCCGGAGTAAAACATGAGGAATGGTTGAATGTGATTGTTAAGGTAATAATTGACAGGGATATCAAAATGTTATTTGTAGGTGTTGATTTTGAACTGCCTATTTTTGCAAAGCACAAAGAAAATATAGAAAAGAAAACAGGAGCTATTGTTATGGTAAGTTCATCTGAAGTTGTTGAAATTGCTGATGATAAATACTTGACTTACGAATTTCTGAAAGACAACGGATTTCTTCAACCTCAGTCACATTTACCTGGAGATTTAGATTTAGATGATTTAGATTATCCTTTAATAGTTAAGCCTAGGAAAGGGGCAAGGAGTGTAGGGGTTTATAAAGTAAAGGATAAAGATCAATTACTGAGCGCACTTGAAAAGGTAAATGAACCAGTGATTCAGGAGTGTGTTGGTATCGATACAGATGAATTTACTTGCGGTACTATTTATTTAAATGATGAACTTAAGAAGATAATTGTCTTAAGAAGAAGTTTAAAAGAAGGGAATACATTTATCTCTCATTATAGTAACGATTTCCCTGAAATAATAACAACATATCTGAAAGAAGTTACGGAGTGTCTTAAACCTTTTGGCGCATGTAATTTTCAGCTGAGATTAGATGAAAATGGCAGTCCCAAAATATTTGAGATCAATTCCCGTCATTCTGGAACGACATATATACGTTCGTTGTTCGGATATAAGGAAATTGAATATATTATTAATTTACTTTTATTCAATAAGGAAATAGAATTCGATTTAAGGGAAGGTACTGTTGTGAGATATTTTGATGAATTTTATATTGAGAAATGAGAATTATTTTAACTGGATCTAATGGTTTTTTAGGATCGTCATTATTCAAATTATTGGATAGAGATCATGAAATAATTCACATAAACCGATCTAAAATTAAATTTTTTAGAGGTGTTTGTATTGATTTAGACTTGGCAAATGAACAACTTGTTGATCAAGCAATTACTCAAGGGATTATTCCGGGTGCTGAAGTTCTAATTAATCTTGCATCAAGAACAGCAAATTCAATTAACCAAAATGATTTATCTGTCTTGTTTGATAATGTTACTATTGCAAAGACAGTTTCTAGTATAGCTTTACAATCTAAAGTAGATAAATTAATTAACATCTCTAGCATGTCTGTTTACCCAAATGTTGATGGAGAGTATTCTGAGGAAAGCATGATAGACCCTTCAAAAAATAGTGATTGTCTTTATGGGTTGTCTAAGTTTAACATGGAAGTTTTGTTTGATTTTTTTTTGAAGAATGAAAATATAATGGTGAGTCATTTACGAGTAGCTATGTTAGATGGTGAAGGTCTAAGAACAGATAGGTTAATGGCTGTTTTGGAAAGAGAAATGCATGAAAAAAATTCTATTACAATTTTTGGTAATGGGGAAAGACTAATAAATTTTATATCAGTTAAACGAGCATCAGAAATAATAAAGTTGTTTGTTTTAGGACATTATAAAGGGGTCTTTAATTTAGGGGATGAATGCATGAGCATAGAATCAATTGCAAAAAGAATTACTTCCCAAAAAAAAAATGTCAATATTGTCAAATTGAATAATGGCAATAAAAGTAAATTTAAACTTAATTTTAAAAAGCTAAAAGCTGATGTTATGGATAAAAATATAAATTGTAATTTATGTGGGTCATACGTTCTAAAGGAGATTTTAGAAAAGGGATTGACAACAATTTGGACTAATTCAACTGGTTTTGAGAATACAAATAAACATAAATGCTTATTATATCAATGTGTTAGCTGCGGCCATGTTTTTCAACCATTGACAACTGAGCTAGAATATTCATTGAGTAAAATATATAGTTCAGAACAACACTCTCTTTCAACTTTACCAGGTGTAGGAAATTGGGGATTAGCAATGGGTAATTGGAATAAAGATTTTTTAAATAAACTTGATTTTTCTACAATCTCCTCTGCATGTGAAATAGGTTGTGGAAATGATTTCTATTTACAGTATTTAAAAGAGAAAGGTATTGCCGATTTGTTTGGAATTGATCCGTCTTTTAAAGAAGATTTTATTTCTAACGGTATTTATTTAAAAGGTGGTTTTGTGAATTCTGAAATGAAATTAGATAAAGTTTTTGATCTAATTTATTCTATGAATGTTTTTGAACATATTGAAAATTTAGACGAGATTTTTATGTTTATAAATAATCATTTACGTGATAATGGAATGCTTTTCTTCTGCGTTCCAAATTGCCATTCACAATTGTCTAGTGGCGATCCGGCACTTTTTATTCATGAGCATATTAATTATTTTACCGAAAACGTTTTGATTAATTTATTGAATCGAAATAATTTTCATATTGTGAGTGTCGACAGCACTACCGACACGTATTATATCACTGCTCAAAAGTCATTGAATCCTATAAATCAAAACCAATATACAATATCTGATTTTACTTATAATCAAAAATTAGAGTCCAAATTGAGAACTATAGTTTCTAACTGTGAAGGAAAGAGAATTCTATTTCATGGTGTTTGTAATTCCTTGAATAATATATTGAATTGGTTAAATATTGAAATTAATTATTTAATAGCTGATAATGATGAAACCAAACATGGAAAAATCTTTTTTGGCAAGGTAGTAAATAAGCCTAATGAAGCTTTATTAAAAGAAATTGATATAGTTTATATTTTACCCTTAGCATATTCTGATAAAATTATTGAGCAATATGATAATTTGGGTTTTAGAGGTGAATTAAAAGTTGTATAATATGAAAAGAGTTATTGTTATTGGAGAGGCCGGTGTAAACCACAATGGTAATATCGAGTTAGCCAAAGAATTAGTTAGAGTAGCAGCGAGTGCAGGTTGTGATTATGTAAAGTTTCAAACTTTTGTTGCAAAGAATGTAGTTACAACCAATGCTTCCAAAGCGGATTATCAAATAATAAATTGCTCTTCGGAAGAAACACAAATTGAAATGCTAGAGAAACTGGAATTGTCTCAAGCAGTACATTATGATTTAATAGATGAATGTAAAAAATATGGTATTAAATTTCTCTCTACTGCCTTTGATATGGACAGTATTGATTTTCTTCATACCCTTAATATGGGTCTCTGGAAAGTGCCATCTGGTGAAATTACAAATCTTACTTATTTACAGAAAATTGGGTCATACAATGAAGAGGTTATTCTTTCAACTGGCATGTCTACTTTAGGAGAAATTGAGAATGCATTAGAAATTCTGATTAACGCAGGTACTTCAAGAGATAAAATTACAATTTTACATTGTAATACCGAATACCCTACACCAATGAGTGATGTGAACTTAAAAGCCATGCTTACTATCAAAAATGCATTTGGAATTAACATTGGCTATTCCGACCACACACTTGGGATTGAAGTTCCTATTGCTGCAGTAGCTATGGGCGCTATTGTAATAGAAAAACATTTTACTATTGATAGGTTACTTCCAGGGCCTGATCATTTAGCATCATTAGAACCTAAGGAGTTAACAGATATGGTTCAAAGTATTCGTAACGTTGAAAGCGCATTAGGTACTGGTATTAAATTACCATCTGAGTCAGAAAGAAAAAATATAAATATCGCTCGTAAAAGTATACATTTAGTTAAGGATGTAAAGGCAGGTCACGTGCTTTCTTTTAGTGACTTAACTGCTAAACGTCCAGGTAATGGTTTAAGTCCATTATTTACCAAAGAAATAGTAGGTAGTATAGTTAAAAATGATTTATCTAAAGATGCTATGTTGAATTTAAAAGACCTAGAGTGGAAATAGCAATTTTAACAAGTTCGCGTTCAGACTTTGGTTTTTATAAACCACTTTTAAATTTATTAAAAACGCAATCTGAAATTGACTATAAACTTGTAGTTTTCGGTACACATTTATCGAAAAAACACGGTTATACTTTAAATGAAATAAAAGATTCAGGATACACCAATATTTCTGAAGTTAAAATTCAACCAAAAGGAGATAAGGCAAAAGATATCACTAAAACAATAGGTGAAACACATATTAAATTTGCGGAGTTCTGGGAAAACAATGCATTTGATTTAATACTTTGTATCGGAGATAGATATGAAATGTTTGCGGCTGTGTCTGCGTCTATTCCATTTAATATTCCAATAGCTCATATAAGTGGAGGAGAAGAGACATTAGGTGCGATTGATAATATTTATCGAAACGCCTTGTCGTTAATGGCAAACTATCATTTTACAAATACAAAAAAAAACGCAGAAAGGGTAACTCAAATTCTTGGCACATCAAAGAATATATATCATACTGGTTCATTAGCAGTTGATAATATCAATGAAACAAAATTTTATCTTTCAGAAGAGTTTAAATCTATTTTTCATTTTGATATAAATGAGCCATTTGTTTTATTCACCTTCCATTCTGAAACCGTAAATTACAAGAAGAATCAAGAATATGCTAGGGTTATTAAAGATACGTTGTCAGATTTTACAACTAATGTTTTAGTAACAATGCCTAATGCTGACACCATGGGGGACGTAATTAGAGAGGCTTTATATTATGTTGCTCTTAAGAATAAAAATATATTTCTTATTGAATCATTGGGTTCTAAGGGGTATTATACCGCTTTTAAAAGGTGCATTTTTGTTTTGGGAAATTCTTCTAGTGGAATTGTTGAAGCGGCTTCTTTTTCAAAGTATGTTATAAATTTAGGCAATAGGCAATTAGGTAGGGAGCACAGTACCAATGTAATTCATTGCAATATAAATAAAGCTGAAATTTTTAAAGCAATTCAGAAAATAGAAAAACTTCCACAATTAGGGTGTGCAAATATTTATGGAGATGGCAAAGCGAGCAATAGAATATTGAATATACTTAAAAAAATAAATGCAAAAAAAATATGAGAAACTTCAGAGATCATTTAATATTCTCAGGAAGTACAATTAAACAAGCATTAGCTATGCTTAATGAATTGTCACAAGATGCGATTTTATTTGTAGTTGATATTAACAATATACTAATCGGTTCATTGACTGATGGAGATATTAGACGTGGTTTATTAAAGAACTACACAATCGAAAATAAAATTGATGAAATCATTCAACCCAACCCTCGGTATATTAATAAGGGAGATTATGATATCCAAAAAATAATAAAATACAGAGATGAAGATTACAGAATTATTCCAGTTTTAAATGAACAAAATAAAGTAGTCAATGTTATTAATTTTAGAAAAATAAAATCCTATTTACCCATTGATGCTGTTATAATGGCTGGAGGAAGAGGGGAACGACTACAACCTTTGACAAATTTGACTCCAAAACCTTTGTTAAAAGTTGGAGATAAAGCTATCATGGAACATAATTTGGATCGATTGACAATGTTTGGGATTGATGATTTTTGGATTTCTGTGAAATACTTGGGAGAGCAAATTGAACAGCATTTTGGTAATGGAAAAGAAAAAAACATCAAACTAGAGTATGTCTGGGAAAATGAATCATTGGGAACAATTGGAGCTGTTTCTCAAATAGTTAATTTTAAACATGATTATGTATTAGTTACGAATTCTGATTTGTTGACTAATATTGATTATGAACATTTTTTTCTTGAATTTATAAAACAAAAAGCAGATTTAGCAATTTTAACGATTCCTTATCAAGTAAGTATTCCTTACGCTGTTTTGGAAACGGAAGATGGAAAAGTTAAAAGCTTCAGAGAAAAACCAACATACACTTATTATTCAAATGGAGGTATTTATTTAATGAAAAGAGAAATGGTGGGTTTTATTCCTAAAGATAAATTTTATAATGCAACTGATTTAATAGAAGATTTAATTCAAAGAAATTATAAAATAATCGCTTTCCCATTTTCAGGATATTGGTTAGATATTGGAAAACACGATGACTTTTTAAAAGCGCAAAGTGATATAAAACATATTTCTTTTAAATGAGAATATTATATATAATCCCTGCAAGAAAGGGATCAAAGGGATTGCCAGGAAAGCATACAAAAATTTTAGGAGACAAGTCTCTTATTGAATATTCTATTCATTTTGCATTAGAAAATGTAAAAGATGGAGACGAATTATGTATTTCAACGAATGACCCAGCAGTGGCAGAAATAGCACAAACTAATGGAGTTTCTATTCCATTCATTAGACCTGAAGAATTATCAGATGACAGTGCAAGTAGCTATGATGTGATATTGCATGCATTAAATTTTTATGATGGTCTAGGAAAATTTTTTGATGCAATACTTTTATTACAACCAACTTCTCCATTCAGAAAGCAATTGGATTTTATTTCATTGATTAATGAATTTGATATCGATACTGATATGGTAGTTAGTGTAAAATTAGTTAAAGATAGTCCCTATTTTAATCTTTTTGAAGAATCTAGTGGGGGGTTTCTACAAAAATGCAAAGTCTCAAATTTTGTTAGAAGACAAGATTGCCCTTTAGTGTATGCGTTTAATGGTTCAATGTATCTTATTAAAATTGATTCAATTAGGCATTCTAAATTAAGTGATTTTAAAAAAATTAAAAAAATATTAATGCCTGAAGAGAGGAGTGTTGATATTGACACATTAGCTGATTGGACTCTTGCTAATTTTTATTTAAAAAATTATGAAAACAGTTAGAATAATACCAAGATTAGATATTAAAGGTCCTAATTTAGTCAAAGGAATACACTTGGAGGGCTTAAGGGTATTGGGAAAGCCAGCAGATTTTGCGAAATTTTATTATGATGAAGGCGCTGATGAATTACTATTTATGGATGTGGTAGCATCTTTATATGAGCGTAATAGTTTGCACAATATTATTAGAGAAACTGCTAAAAGTATTTTTATCCCAATTACAGTTGGCGGAGGCCTTCGGACAATCTCTGATATAAAAGACGTTTTAAGGGTGGGTGCTGATAAAGTATGTTTAAATACTGCTGCTTTAAAGAATCCTCAATTAATAAAAGATGCATCAAGAATGTTTGGTTCTTCTACAATTGTTGTTGCAATTGAGGCAATTAAAGAACCAGACGGAAGCTATTTAGCATATACTGACAATGGAAGAGAATACACAGGGGTTGATGTTTTTGAATGGTCACAAAAAGTTGTTGAATTAGGGGCAGGAGAAATAGTAATTACCTCGGTTGATAGAGAGGGAACTGGACAAGGTTATGATATAGAATTAGTCTCAAAAATTACTAATCTTGTAAGTGTTCCTGTAATAGCACATGGAGGTGCTGGAAAAAAAGAACATATAGTTGATATACTTAAGAGTAGTAATGCAAGTTCTGCTATGATATCTTCTTTATTTCATTATCATTTCATTAAAGATAATGAATCAAGAGCCTCTAATTTGGAAGGTAATGTTGAATTTTTAAATCAAAAAAGAAGCTTTCATACTTTTGAACCATGTCAAATCAAGGATGTTAAAAATAATTTAATCGAAAATCAAATAGAGTGTAGAATATAATACAAATTATGAGTAAAAAAGTAGTAATTATTGATTATCAATTAGGTAATCTTTTTAGTGTAAAACAGGCTTGCGACATAGTTGGCATAAATGCTATTATTAGTTCTGATAAAAATGATATTTTAAATGCCGATGCTTTAATATTACCAGGGGTTGGTGCTTTTATTGAAGCAATGAATAATTTAATAAAATTAGAACTAGACACTTTCATAAAACAAAAGGTTAAAAATGGAACACCAATTTTTGGAATTTGTTTAGGCCAACAATTACTCTTTACGAAAAGTGAAGAGTTTGGTTCTGGAAACGGCCTTGATTTAATCCCCGGGACGATCAAACGATTCCCCGAAAATTTTGAAGATAGATTAATTAAAGTGCCTCATATTGCATGGAATACTATTTATAAGTCAGGTCAAAACTGGGAATTAACTGCTTTGAAAGAAATTTGTAATAATGAATTTATGTATTTTATTCACTCGTATTTCGTTAAACCAGATAATGATTCCGTTGTTTTAACATTGACAAATTATGATGGTATTGAATTTTGTTCTTCCATTCAACATAATAATATTTTTGCTACTCAGTTTCATCCTGAAAAAAGTTCAGACAAAGGGGTATCAATTTATAAAAACTGGGCTGTTATCAACAATATAATATAATAAAATATGTCAGAAAAATTAAAACTAGAAGCTTATTATGGATTACCCGATGAGGTAAAATTTTGTACTAAATGTGTCATGTCTAATCAAAGACCAACCTCAGCTATAGAGTTTAAACACACTAAAGATAGTAAAAAAACAACCATGAATTTTGATGAGCATGGAGTATGTGATGCTTGCAGAACATCTGAGATTAAAGATAATATCAATTGGGGAATGAGAGAAGAGGAGCTAATTAAACTTTTAGATAAACATCGCAAAAATGATGGCTCTTATGATTGCTTAGTTCCAGGGAGTGGAGGAAAAGATAGTGCTTATCAATCACATGTTTTAAAGTATAAATATAACATGAATCCCTTAACCGTTACTTGGCCTCCAATTCTATATACTGAATATGGATTAAAAAATTGGAGAAATTGGTTAGATAGCGGATTTGATAATATTTCCTTTTACCGTAATGGAAAAGTTATGAAGTTGCTCACTAAATTATCGATAGAAAATTTATTACATCCTTTTCAAACATTTATTTTAGGTCAAAAAAATCTTGCTCCTAAAATTGCTGCAAAACATGGAATAAATTTAATTTTCTATGGAGAGAATGAAGCCGAATATGGGAATCCAATAGCTGATAATATGTCATCACTTAGAGATAAGTCCTATCATAGTTTTGATAATTTAGAAGATATTTATCTTGCCGGTGTTACAGTAAAAGAACTTATAGAAAACCACGATGTAAGATTGAGTGATTTAATGGCATTTTTACCCCCTAAAAAAGAAGAATTAGAAAAAGCAAATATTGAAGTACATTATCTTGGTTACTATTTGAAATGGACACCACAAGAGGTCTATTACTATGCTGTTGAAAATACAGGATTTAAAGCTAGGCCACACAGAACACAAGGCACATTTAGTAAGTATAGTGGAATAGATGATAAGATTGATGATTTGCATTTCTACACCACTTTTATAAAATTTGGAATAGGGAGGGCAACCTATGATGCTGCTCAAGAAATTAGAAACAGACATTTAACACGTGAAGAAGGGGTGGCATTGGTAAGTCGTTTTGATGGCGAATTCCCTGATAGGTATTTTAATGATGTTATGGAATATATAGATATGAAACCAGACGACTTTTATGCACTATGTGATAAATTCAGATCACCACATTTATGGGGTAAAAACGTAAATGGAGATTGGCAACTTAGACACAATGTGAGTCACACTGGACTTAATGACTAGTATACTTTCCAAAAAATAGAATATAATGGCATTTATTTTTTTAATAAATATTAAAAAATATTGAAACTCCTTAAAAATTTTTCAATATATGCCTTTACTAGTGCATTAAATAGTGGAGCAGTATTTTTTCTTCTACCTTTTGTGACACACTATTTGACAGCAGATGAATATGGAGTTTATTCTATATTTCTAGTGGTTATACAATCAGCTTTCATTTTAATCAGCCTTTCTTGCAATGGAGCACTGCAAGTTGAATATTATAAACTTGATAGAGATAAATTTCCGATATTCGTTACAACGACGATTTTTTTAAATAGTATTCTTTTTATCCTGTGTTTAATATTTTGTCTTCTATTTAATAAATTATTGGGGAATATAATTGGAGTTCCATCCGAATGGTTATGGATAATTCCAATTATTGCTTTTACTCAGGTAATTCATCAAAGTATTTTGGCGATTTTACAAGTTCAAAATAAAGCTGTTGTATTTGGTGTATTTAATTCTGCCTTTGCAATTTTAAATATTGGAATTAGTATATTTTCGTTAAAGATGCTAAATTCTAGTTGGCTAGGATTACTTTTATCATTTTTAACAGCTTATCTTATTATATTTATTGTTGGGATTGTTTATTTGGTTAAAAGAAAGCTTTTAGTGTATAAGATTGATTCTGCATATTTTAAGGATATACTTAAATTTGGAATACCCTTAATCCCTCATGCTCTTAGCGGTCTAGTTATAGAATTTGGCAATCGGTTATTCATTGCAAAATTAGTGAGTTTTAAAGCTTTAGGCATTTACAACACCGGTTTTCAAGTTGGGAAAGTGATTAGTCTTCTGGAGACGTCATTTACACAAGCTTATGTTCCTGTTCTGTTCGAAAATTTAACTAGGAACACAAAAGAATCGAAGTTAAAAATTGTTAAACTCTCCTATATGTTCTTAGGATTTTTGTTATCTTCTGTTTTTATAATTAGTTTTTTAAGTCCATATGTTTTCAAGTGGTTTATTGGCTCTATTTTTCAAGGAGGAGCTCAATTTGTATTTATAATTGCTCTCAGTTATTTCTTTTCGGGCGTATACAAGATGTTCGTAAATTTTCTCTTCTATACGAAAAAAACCTATTTGTTGTCCATAATTGCTGTTGTGAATATAATATCAAGTATTATATTCAATTATTACTTTATTATGAAATTTGGCTTGAAGGGAGCCGCATATTCTTTACTTTGTTCCCAAATATTGAATGCTATAATTGTTATTATTGTTTCAAATAAAATTTATAAAATGCCTTGGCTACTAAAGTAAATGTATAAATTAATTTATTTTATTTTACACTATTTCGCTAGAATATATTGGACTTTAATCTATAAATATTTTCGCTCAAAATACAATATCCATAAAAGTTTTAGATTTAATGGAAATCGAATTCATTTTTATGGTAATGGAGAAATCGTAATTGCTCAGAATAGTTATGTTGGAGAAAATACAAATATTCAGTCTGATGATAACTGTATTGTTCAAATTGGAAAAGGATGTATGATTAGTCATAATGTTAGGACGTATTCATCTTCAGCAGTTGCTGATCAAGATTTTTCAAAGAATTCAATTGAAATAAAATATGGCAATGTTATAATTAGTGATTATGTATGGATAGGAGCAAATGTGTTTATTAGCCCAGGAGTCAAAATAGGTAATAATTCAGTTATTGGAGCAAATAGTGTAGTAACCAAGGATGTTGAAAAATTTTCAATCATGGGAGGAGTTCCAGCAAAATTAATACGTTTCAAGAATCAGGCCAGTAATGTAGTTCAAAATGAATGCTAGGCGTATTATAGAAATAATAAATTTAATTGAAGAAGAACCTGCTATAATTAAATGGAAGTATAAAGATGTAGATTTTTGGCCATTATTGAGACTGGAAATATATATGGCACTTTCAATTGATCTAATGAATATGTCTAAAAATAACGGTAATGCTGCTAGACTAAAATCGTTAATTATTGGAAATTTTAAGTTCCCTTTAAAATACTTTGGAGACTTTACAAAAAACTCAAATTTTCAAAAAAAAGACATTTTGTTTTTGAGTGATGGAATTTCGTTCACAAAAGTAAATGGCAAATATTTTGAAAAATTCATAGATCCATTGAAATACGAATTAGATAATATGAATTTATCTTCCCTGAGATTAGACCCCTTTCACAATTACCATTCACCTAGATTTTCTTCTTCTATATTTATACAACCTTTTTTAGATCCTATAATTATTAAAGAGTTTTTGACTTTTAGAAACGAGTCTAATTTTGACCAAAAAAACAGAGATTTCATTTATCAATTTTTTAGTCAATTAAATCTTGAAAAATTTAATTTTGTTTTGGAGAAGTCTTTTATAAAAGCAAGATTAATTTATAAAATTTCACATTACTTTGAAAAAAAATTAAAAAAAGTACAACCAAAGATTGTTTTTATAGTATCCTATTATGGTGTTTATGGAATGTCAATTATACTAGCTTGTAGGAGGTTAGGAATTCCAACAGTAGATTTACAGCACGGAGTTCAAGGTGAACTCCATGCAGCCTATGGAAGTTGGTTAAATGTTCCAAAACTTGGTTTTAATGTATTGCCGAATTATTTTTGGTGTTGGTCTAAGTCTGAAATTGATGTAATTGGCAAATGGAACAATTCAACAGAAAACCATAAAGCTATTTTAGGAGGAAATATGCTTTTAGAAAAGTGGAATTCTAAAGAGTACCCTTTTGTAATTGAATTTGAGAAAGTTTTCAATCAACTGAATTTAATAGGGTTCAATATTTTAGTAACATTAAGTCCGGGAATTTCAGCTCCAGAAGTTCTAGGTAATTTATTTAAAGTTATTTCAGATACGCAATATAGGTATAATTGGTTGATTAGACTTCACCCAAATATGTTAAGTGAAAAAGGCAAAGTTATTGCGGATTTAAAAAGTTATAAAATAAATAAATATGTATTAAACGAAGTAACCATGTTGCCACTATATACAATTTTAAATAATACAGATCTCCACATTACCCATTCATCTTCTACTGTAATTGAGGCTTCGATTTTCGGAATCAAGAGTATAATAGTTAATGAATATGGAAAAGAACTTTATGAAAATCAAATTGAAGATGCAGTTGCGGTAGTAAGAATAAATTCAAGTGAAATAATATTAGAAATAGATGCAATTTTTAAATATAATACTAAAAAAGTAAAAATTGAATCTTCGTCTAAATCAGCATTAGATAAGTTGTTTGAAAAATTAACTTAATTATGTCTCTGAATAAAAAAAAACTATTTGAGTATATATTCTTTTTAATATTAATTTTTGGTTACCTAAATGCTGTTTTGCGTGTATCGCCTGAAAGTAAATTTACCTTATTTCGGTTGCTAATTCCTGTGATATTGGTTTATACCTTTTTTGATAGTTTTTTGAAATTTCGAAAATTTTATATTATTCTGTTGACATTATTAATATATGGTCTTATAAATTCTCTGTTTATTTCAAAATGGCATAGTTTCAATTTCACCTATTTTTTACACTATGCAACTTTATTACTTTTATTTTTTTTAGTTAAAGTATATTCAAATAAAATTGGACTTCATATTTTTTATAAGCATCTAAAGTATTTTTATATTTTCATGGTAATAATGGGGTTTCTGCAAATATTAACTAGAATACCTTGGCCAAATGTTGAAATTCGAGAAGCTCCAAATATTTTTTTTTCGGTCGAAAATGATTTTGCTGCAGCTCTTGCAATATTTTTGCCCTTTTTAGTTATCGATAAAACCGGGAATAAATATTTTAATTGGCTACTTGCTTTTGCTGGAGTTTATATTATAATTATTTCAGAAGCAAGGATTGCATTAATTTCGTTAGTTTTATTTTTTCTTTTAATATTATGGGACCAATTTAAACTTATTGGGTCAACAATATTAATAATATTAATATGCTTTGGCATTAATTTAATTAATGAAATCAATTTAGGTGGCAATAATTTATTAGAACTATTTATTGACCCTATTGAACATATCATAAATCTCAAGCCTTATAATTTAGGAAGTTCAATTTCTGATAGGACAGATGCAATAATATACGGAATTATATCTTATAAAGAAACATGGGGTTTTGGTATTGGACCAGGTAACACTTCGGCAAATTTATTTAAGGATTCAGAATATTCAATGATTTCTGCTGAAAGTATGCATAATTTTTTCGCACAGATAGTTGTAGAATATGGTTGGTTAACTATTGTTGGATTAGTTCTAATTTTATTTTATTTAAAGAAAATAAGATCAAAAGATATTTTTGAGAACAATAATGCATTTAAGTTTTATATTTTTAGTGCAATATTAACAAGTTTGTCTCAATCTGAAGGTCTTTTCTCCAATTATTTCTTTTTCGTAACCTTATACTTTTCTATCTTTTATTTTAATAGAAAAACTATAACTATTTCTAATTAATTTAAAAATATAATTTAAATAATGATTACAATTTTAGACTATGGTTTAGGTAATTTAGGTTCAATACAAAATATGCTTAAAAAAATTGGTAAAAATTCAGTGATATCTTCAAGCAAAGATGATATTATGAAAGCTAGTAAAATTATTTTGCCTGGTGTTGGCGCCTTTGACACTGGAATTAATAATTTAAAGAAATTAGATATTATTGAAGCATTAAATTATAAAGCTCGAATTGAAAGAATTCCATTTTTGGGAATATGTCTAGGTATGCAAATAATGTGTAATTCTAGTGTTGAAGGAAGTTCAAAAGGACTATCTTGGTTTGATGCTGATTTAGTGAGGTTTGAACCACGTGTGGGTCTAAAGGTGCCTCATATGAATTGGTCTTTCACTAAAATTATAAATTGCTCAAAACTCTTTGAAAATATGCCAGACGAAATGAAATTTTACCATGTGCATTCTTATCATATTGCAAATAGACCCGATGATTCTATTTTAGAAAGTGATTATCATGGATACAAATTTGTATCTGCACTTCAACGAGATAATTTATTAGGAGTTCAATTTCATCCTGAGAAAAGCCATAAATATGGAATGATTCTGTTGGATAATTTTGTAAATAAATTTTAATTAAATGCTAAATTTTCGAGTTATACCAGTTTTATTATACAGAAACAAAGGGTTATATAAATCATTTAAATTTGATAAATATACATATATAGGTGATCCAATAAATGCCGTAAAAATTTTTAATGATAAAGAGGTAGACGAACTTATTTTTTTAGACATTGAGTCTAAAGCAGATGACTCAGAACCCAATTTTGAACTGATAAAGGAAATTGCAACAGAATGCTTTATGCCAATCTGTTATGGCGGCAGAATATCAACTATTAAACAAATAAGAAAAATTTTGTCTTTGGGTGTAGAAAAAGTTTCAATAAACAAAAAAGCAGTAACTGACTCTAAATTCATAAAATCTGCTGTAGAAGAATTCGGTTCTTCTACGATAGTTATATCTATTGATGTTAAAAAAAATTTCTGGGGTATATATGAAATTTATTTAGATAATGGAACACGAAACACTAAAATTGACCCCTTTTTATTTGCACAAGAAATGGAAGAACTTGGTGTTGGTGAAATCTTGCTTAACTCAATAGATAAAGATGGAACAATGTCAGGTTATGATATTGAATTAATTACAAAACTCACTTCCTCAATTAATATACCTGTTGTAGCTTGTGGTGGGGCTAATAGTTTAAATGATTTCAAAAATGCCATTAATATAGGAAAAGCTTCAGCTGTAGCAGCGGCTAGTATGTTTGTGTATCATGGAAGACATAAAGCAGTTTTAATTAATTATCCCAATCAGTCAGAATTAAAATCAATTTTTATATGATACAAAAATACACAATCTGTAGTAAAACCGTAATGAATACGACAGATCCTGATATATATTTTGATGAACAAGGAATTTGCAATCATTATTATAAGTATTTTTCAAGAGTTAAGAATAGAATAGAAGAAGGTACTGATGCTAAAGTAAAACTTGATAGAATTATTGATCAAATAAAAAAAGTCGGGAAAGACCAAGAATATGATTGTCTAATAGGCGTGAGTGGAGGTACTGATAGTACCTACGTTGCGTATAAATGTAAAGAATTTGGACTTAGGCCATTGGCAGTTCATTTTGATAATGGATGGAATAGTGAACTTGCTGTGTCTAACATAGAGAAAACTTTGAATAAGTTAGAAATAGATCTTATCACTTATGTTATTGATTGGCATGAATTTAGTGATTTACAAGTTTCATTTTTAAAATCCTCCACCCCTGATATTGAGATTCCTACAGATCATGCTATTTTTGCATTACTCTATGAAATCGCCACCAAACATAAAATCAAATATATTATGAATGGAATGAACTTCAGAACGGAATCAATAATGCCTTTCGCATGGTCTTATGGACATATTGATTGGAAATACATAAAATCTGTACATAATAAATATGGAAATACTAAGTTAAGTGCATATCCTCATTTTTCATTCACTAAATTATTATACTACACTTTTGTAAAAAAAATTAAATATATTTCAATATTAAACTATATTAATTTTAATAAAGAAGAAGCTCAAATTTTTTTGGCGAATAATTTAGATTGGAGAGATTATGGAGGAAAACACCACGAATCTGTATATACTCGAATTATTCAGACTTATATTTTACCTAAAAAATTTAATATTGATAAAAGAAGAGCACATCTCTCTAATTTAATTTTATCAGGTCAAATAACTAGAGAAGATGCATTAAAACAGTTGGAGACGTCACCTTATAGTGTGGACAATTATCAAGATGATATCGAATACCTAATTAAAAAACTAAGATTGACACATAATGAATTCAATCAAATTATGGAAAGTCCTAACAAAACATTCAAAGATTATCCAAATAATTTTACAGTTTATTCAATTGCAAAAAATATTCAAGAGTACTTAAGGAGAATAAATTTATTTCATAAATAAAAATATAAATCAAAAATGTCAGAGAAAATTAAATTTGCTATCGTTGGTTGTGGAAGAATCGCTCAACGACATGCTGAGCACATTAATAGAATTGGAGTTTTAGTTGCTGTTTGTGATATTGAATATAATAAAGCAAATGCTTTAGCTGAACAATATAACGCCAAGCCTTTTAATAATTTAGTCGAAATGTTGAGTTTCATATCAGACACAGTTAATGTTGTTTCAATTTGCTCACCAAATGGTTTACATACTCAGCATTCAATAAAAGCATTAAATGCAGGTTTTCATGTTTTATGTGAAAAGCCATTAGCAATTAATGTACAAGATTGCGGAGAAATGATTAAAGCTGCTGAAAAAGCAAATAAAAGATTATTCGCAATTAAACAAAATCGATTTAATCCTCCTGTAAATGCTGTTAAATTAGCAATTGATGATGGTCGATTAGGGAAAATTTATAGTGTTCAGTTATCATGTTTCTGGAATAGAAACAATGATTATTACCATAACTCTTGGAAAGGAACAAAAGACCTTGACGGCGGAACATTATACACTCAATTTAGTCACTTTATTGATTTGTTATATTGGTTAGTTGGTGATGTTAGAAATGCTAAAGCTTTTACAGGGAATTATGCACATAAAGGAATAATTGAATTTGAAGATACTGGTGTTGTTGCGATAGAATTTTACAATGGGGCAATAGGTACTATTAATTATACAGTAAATAGTTTTGAGAAAAATATGGAAGGTTCTCTTACTATTTTTGCAGAGAAGGGGACTATTAAAATTGGTGGTCAATATCTAAACGAATTAGAGTACCAAAATATTGAGGACTATAAAATTGACAACTTGCCAGAAGGGAATAAGCCAAATAATTATGGAAATTATTTTGGTTCAATGTCTAATCATGATAAAGTATATGAGAACTTAGTTGATGTTTTACAAAATGGAGCTACAATATCAACAAACGCTTTCGAAGGGCTCAAAACTGTTGAAATAATAGAAAAAATATATTCGTCTGCTAAAAACATCGTATAATGTTAGAGCCAAAAAAATATCAATCCGGAATTGTCAATGTTCAATTCGGAGAAAATGTAAAAATAGTTGAACCAGTAAATCTTTACGGATGTAAAATTGGAGATAATTGTTTTATAGGCCCTTTTGTTGAGATACAAAAGAGTGTTAGTATAGGTTATAATTCTAAAATTCAATCACATACATTTGTTTGTGAATTGGTAAGTATTGGAAATTATTGTTTTATTGGACATGGCGTAATATTTATCAATGATTTATTTTCAGAAGGTGGTCCCGCAGGTGGTGATCAATCTAAATGGAAACATACTACAATAGGAAATAATGTTTCTATAGGAAGTAATGCGACCATTTTACCTGTAACAATTTGTGATAATGTAGTTATTGGTGCAGGTGCTGTAGTGACAAAAAATATTAGTAAATCCGGAACTTATATAGGCAATCCAGCAAGAAAACTTAAATAATATGAACATACCATTTGTAGATTTAAAAGCACAATATTTATCTATTAAAGTAGATATTGATAATGCTATTCAAAATGTAATATCTGAAACTGCATTTATTGGAGGTAAATATGTAAAACAATTCGAAAATGAATTTGCTGAGCTATACGGCGTAAAGAATTGTATTGCAGTTGGTAATGGAACCGACTCTTTGTATATTATAATGAAGATGTTGGGAATAAAAGATGGTGATGAGGTTATTACATCAGCTTATAGTTGGATTTCAAGTTCTGAAACTATCTCGCAAACTGGTGCAACTCCTATTTTTGTTGATATTAATCCAGATTACTATACTATCGACGAAACTCAAATTGAAAAATACATTACGAATAAAACTAAAGCGATTATTCCAGTTCATATTCATGGGCAAATCTGTAACATGGATGCTATTTTAAAAATTGCAAAAAAACATAATCTTTTTGTTATAGAAGATTGTGCACAATCACATTTTTCAGAATTTGAAGGTAAGCGTGCAGGAACAATGGGTATTGCATCTTCATTTTCTTTTTATCCTGGAAAAAACTTAGGCGCTTATGGTGACGCGGGTTGCATTTTAACAAATGATGATGCATTAGCTGATAAATTTAGAATGTTTGCAAACCATGGAGCATTAAAAAAGCATCAACACCAAATAGAAGGGGTTAACAGCAGATTAGATGGACTTCAAGCCGCAATTTTATCTGCCAAATTACCTCATATTCTTAATTGGACAAATAAGCGTAAAAAATGTGCTAATAAGTACTTTAACTTATTAAATGGATTTGAGCATGTAACCTGCACAAAAATAAGACCGAATTCTGAGCATAGTTTTCATTTGTTTTTAATCAAAGTAGATCGCAGAGATGAATTACAAGCTTTTTTAAAACAAAATGGTATTGAATCAGTTATACATTATCCTAAAGCTTTGACAAGTTTAGATTGTTATTTTTATTTAAATATAAAACAAGAAAATTATCCGGTAGCTACTGGTAACGAAAAAAAGATTTTATCATTACCAATTTATCCAGAATTAACGGAAAAGGAAATTGAATATATATGCAATCAAATATTTATTTTCTTTCAAAATGGCAAGTAAAAATATATTTATATTCTCTCAAAACTTTACGCCTTCTAGTTTAGGAGACTCGATTAGGATTAAATCGATTGTTCAATATTTGAATGATAACGGATATAATGTTACATTGTTCACAACTACAAATGATCCAAAGAGAATAGAAAATAGTTTATTGAAAATTTATATTTTAAATTGGGCTATTCCGTATAATAAAGATCGATTTTTTACAAGGTTGGTTAAAGAAATAATTTTAGGCATAGAATTATTCTTTAAATTACTCTTTCTTAAAAATAAATCTTATTATTTTTTTACTTCTCCTCCTTTTTTGACGAATCTTTTAGGAATATTAGCCACAATATTTAAAAAAGGTAATTTAATTATAGACGTGAGAGATTTATATCCAGACGTTTATGTAAACCAAGGTTTAATTTCAGAAAGCAGCTCTATACATAAATTATTAAGTTATTTAGAAAAATCGATTTACAAAAGAGCATTTTATATTTTGTGTGCTACAGAAGGTTTAGAGCGAGAAATAATAAATAGGTCAAATAAAAATAAGGTTATCTTATTAAGGAATGGATATGCTAATTTTTTTAAAATATCATCAATTAAGCAAAATAATTTTACTGTAGTTTTTCATGGCAGCTTGAGTAAATTTCAAAATATAGATTTATTAATTGATATAATTAAAAAAATAAACAATTTAACACAAGAAATTAAATTTATTATAATTGGTTCTGGGCCTAAAGAAATAATTTTAAAAAATTTGATATCCGATAATTTATTATTCTTAGGCAGGCTTTCAAATGAAGAAACCGCTTATATTGTAAATAAATGTCATTTAGGTATTTCCTTAAGAGATGATTCAAAAATTAGTATTGATTCTTTCCCCGTAAAGTTATATGAATACATCGGAGCAGGTATTCCTAGTATTGCTACGCCAATTAGCGAAGGAGGCCGAATTTTAGAAAAATTAAAAATTGGCTTTAATCTTGATAATAATTGTAAAAGTATTATTGATCTAATTATTAAACTTCACTTGGACACAGACTTTTATAACGAAATAATAAAACAAAATATAAAATATCGAAATAAATTCAGTAGAGATTATTTTGTTAAAGATGTATTCGATAAAATTTTATAATAATTACCAATATAAGATATATCTCATGAGGATATTTCATATGAAATATGCCTCAATAAATATAAAAAACCAAATAAGATTACATTCCTATTCTCTTTTTGTGATACAAAAGCTAGATTGACTTTTAGTCAGAATCCCTCTCCAATTTTAGAAAGTTTTAATTTTTTTTAAAATGCTCAATAGACTATTTGCTTTTTTTCTTCTTTTAGTACTTTCACCTATATTCTTAATTCTGTCATTAGTGATTCTCATTGAAGATGGATTTCCTGTATTTTTCAAGCAAAAAAGGATTGGAATGAACTATACATTCTTCTATATCTACAAATTTCGTAGCATGAAGAAGAACACACCAAACGTGGCAACCCATTTATTAGAAAATCCTGATCAATATTTACTTAAAATAGGTGGATTTATAAGAAAAACAAGTTTAGACGAATTACCTAATTTAATAAATATAATTAAAGGTGAAATGTTATTTGTGGGCCCGCGTCCTGCTTTATATAATCAAGACGATTTAATGGCATTGCGAGTTGCAACTGGAGTTTCAAAATTAAAACCTGGACTTACTGGATGGGCGCAAATTAATGGAAGGGATGATATATCTATAGAACAAAAGGTTCAATTAGAACAACAATATATGAATAAAAAATCAACGCTGTTTGAGATTGAGATAATAATAAAGACCTTCACTAATGTATTATTTGGTAAAGGGGTAAGTCATTAAAATTATATAAAATATAGAAAGAAAAGCCAGGCTCATTCCTGGCTTTTTCATTTTCCTCCCTTCATAACCTCCCCAGGGCTCAACAACCTCGCATGATCTAAGAGCTCCACAATCGCCATAGTATTTCGTGTCTTTAAGTCACTTAATCCTTTAATAATAGAGTAGGAGTCTTTTAATAAATAAAACACATTAGCCACTTATTAATGTACTATTTATCCCGTTACTCTACAGAACAAGCCCATTGCCATGAAGTAAACAGGCATAAATGGATAGGTTCAAGTCAATTGACGAAATGCTATTAATTAAGAAAAAAAGTTCAAGTATGATGAGGAATAATTACAAAAAATATTTTGCATTAATCTTGAAAATATTACGGTTGAAAATTTTAACCAAATTTGAAAATAGGGTTCAGCATTAGCAAAAGTAAACGCCAATATTTTAAACTTACTCAGTTATAGAATAGTTTCTTAAATTTTCAATATATAGCTCTGTTATTTTGATAAATTTTTTAAGCGCTTCTTCATCACCAAGTTTAATTAAATTCTCAATATTTTCGACAGTACTTGCAGGTAATAAATAATCTTTCATTATTAGCACATCTGCAGTAACATTATGTAATTTTATTAGTACATCTACTGCTTTATTAATTAATTCCTTATTCATTTCTTAATATTTATATTAAAGGTAATTACTTTTTGTATTTAATTCAATGATTATTTTCCACTTTTCGGCTGAAAACATGTAAGAAATTTTATCATATAAAAAAAATTGCTACTTAGCAGCAAAAGAATTTTTTGGTAGTAAAATCTTGATTTTAAGAGCCAAAAAACAATTAACACAATTATAATAAATATTCCAAATTCTAGCGATATAAATGTCATATTTGTATTTTAACTATTTTAAAATAGCAGCATTGTCACATTAATCTATGTGTTACTAATATAATAAATTAACCTAATTTATATTAGACATATAAGCTATATTTTATTGTCTAATATAGTATAATTTACTATATATAATTTAATTTGTAAAAAAGATTTTGATGGTCATTATTTTTTAAAGACTTTATCTATAAATAACTCATTTGAACCTTATATAATTAAAGAATATTTATTAAACTTGTTCATGTTTTAAGGAAGTCTCTATATCATATTTCCCTATCTCTTACATTATCGTTAATTCAATAATGAATAAACAGATTACATTTATATTATTCAATCTGACACACACAAATGCTAAAGACGAGTCAATACTAAAATTCAGTTATGATATTATTAATATAAATTTAAGCTTTGATAAATATAGTGTTCAATCTAAGGGTGTCTCCCCATGATTGACAGTACTCGCTTCGCTCGCACTGCCTTCTTCCGTATTGAACTTACTCAAACCCTTCCAAACCATCCCGCTTTGCGGGACAGTTTGGGTTCTTCATCTCTCACCAACTTACGAAAGCAAGCTTTCGAGGTTGTCTCAAAATGAAGAACCCCCAACACTGCGTGTAGAGGGTTTGTGGTCTCGCCAAGAATCGAACTTGGATCTAGTGTTTAGGAAACACCTAATCCCCGTTTTAATCATAACTACTTGATTATCAATATATTAATACCACAAAATGTGTAGTAAGTGTGTAGGTAAATGGGGTTTTGCAGCACACGGTGCAGCACACTTTTAATATCCACTAAAAGGAATAATCCACTTTCTTTGACGACATACACAGACTTGCACTATCTTACTTTATTTGCAAGTAACTGAAATATATCATATTATCTTTAAAGTACTTAAATTTGTAAACTAGAAGCAAATGAATGAAAAAAGCCCTTATTACTGGTATTACAGGCCAAGATGGCGCCTATTTAGCCGAGTTTTT
>Ga0209443_1000381_pt1 | contig 29986 bp, 21 predicted proteins | sample LauGreBMM110DCMD_2_FD_187571 | JGI IMG/M metagenome (GOLD analysis project Ga0209443, IMG submission 187571) | Freshwater lake microbial communities from Lake Michigan, USA - Su13.BD.MM110.DCMD (SPAdes) (version 2) | ecosystem: Environmental > Aquatic > Freshwater > Lake | place: Lake Michigan... | reverse complement strand
GTTTTTGGAACTTTGAAAAATAATAAAAAATTATTAACAAGATATGAAAAATTATCGGAAATATTTCTGAATTTTATTTATATACACTTTAGGGCTGTTTATAACCGGCATATGTTCTTTTTACGATTTTAAAAAGAATATATATCAAGCATTTTAATAAAAAGACTCTTTATAATCAATACATATTCTTTTTTTTTGAAAAACAAGAATATATAATAGTGTTTATGGGATGTCTTGCAATTAATTCATTTATAGACCCAATATTAAATTATATAAAAGGGTTGTTTATAATAACCACCTGTTCTTTTTACGATTTTAAAAAGGACGTCCTATTATAATTTTATTCATAACCCAATAACTGCCAAAAACGAAGCACAGTTTGTAAATATTATAAATGGACGCCGTGCAATTAAAGTATATATATGACACCCAGCTACATATGTTAATAATACTTGTATTTATTGAGGAAATATTTAACTCGGATATTCATACATTTTTAGCAGATCATCCAATGTTTCTATCCCGTTTCTTCCTAGAGGCGTTTTGTCTTTGTTGTATTCAGCTGCCTCGATATATCTGTCTTCAAGCATAGTTGCGCCTGTTTTGGTTTGCGTGTTGCATGTGTCAGTCGTTGAAGTCGCAAAGGTGTTCCATATGTCGACATGTTTTTTATATGTATTTTTTTCCGGAAACATAAAATATAGTTTTTCAATTCGGTTGTTATATAAAGTTGTATATATATAGTTATAGAACGCCCCCGATATTGTATTTTTTAATATGTCGATATTATCTGGAATAATGTTATCAAACACTGTTAATATTTCGGGCAATATTATCTTATGTGCATATTCTTCGCGCATCATATCACCTTCTTTACAGCCACCTCCCCCTCCCCCAGTATCATCAGTACATTCTTGTTGGGGTACCATATCGTGTAGGGCGTGTTTGTTTATAAGATTTCCATGTACATTGTACATCGGGAATTTATCGTAATAAAAATATGATTTATTATTACCTAAATCAACCAATAAAAAATCTTTCTGTGTTAATCTAACTAGCACCATGTTGCATGTACCTAATCCACTACTATGTAAAAAAGAGTGTGATGATAATAATAATCTAGCACTCTTCGACGTTGTGTTATTTGGACTAAAAGTGTAGAGTTCCTGTGTAAACATTTTAATTTCCTCGGCGATATTATCACTAGGCAGGAAAAACCATGTTAACCCCGGGTAAACAGTCCGTATATATCGATTACCCACTGCTGATATAACTCTGGTGCTCTCGTGTTGCTGTTGTTCTTCTTCTTCTTCCTGTGTCGTTTCAGTGTGTTGACTCGATGATGTTCCTAATACAATATTATGTAAATTTGCACTTGATATGAGTCTTGTATACAGTCGATTTGACACAACATTTTCCCATATTTTTTCGTCGTTATGCGCTATGTAGTATTTCATTAATTGTATAATTTGCGATTTCCTTATCCTGTCATAAAATAAGTATTTTTGTGGAATCTTTTCTTCGAAATATTTATTTTTTCCCGAAGCGTATCTCCTAAATGTCCATTTTAAAGTTTGATAATCTAGAAGACCCTTTTGGCTGTCCCTGTATACTGTGCTGTTATGTTTTAATATATCTTGTAATTCTCTTCCTGTTGTTATTTCTGCGTTGATAACCATATCAATAGTATGACCTTGAATTAATTTTCTCGCCCTCCATGCGCCCTGTGCTACCTGTGACATCGTGGCTGATTTGTTTATTGTCATCAAACATTTCATTTTGGATGGCTGTCTGAAATCAACTCCAACAGTGTTTTTCTGACTGTAGAAATAAAACACCTTGCCCGATTCAAATTCCTGCCCGCTATAAGAATACGTGGCACCACCATCATATATTTTCTTTTTATCATTGTTATCAAGATATACAAATATCTTTCCTGTGTAGCTTGCAATTTTTGCGATTTTTTTGACAATTTCGTAGTTTTCATAGTCCTTAAAAAATCCTCCCAGATCTATTAGCGCATCATATACATGTGTATCTATCATACTCCAAATATCATGTTCTGTCTTAATACTACCGAAGTTACATTCTTGTGTATTTTCATGCGTTCTATTAAATATCATGTCCATCGAGATATGTTCATCAGCGTCCACAATAACTTCATTGTCAAACCCTTTGCAACTGTCGCATAATTCCGGAAAATCTACATCTACCGTCCCAGAATAACCTATTCCCCACCAGAGACTATCTAATCCCATAATATCAACAAATGAGCACGTCATTTTATCAGCAGGCATACTAATCGTCGAAAACGCATATTTTTTAAGATATTCCAGTACAAAATTGACCTTATCGTCGCGTGATTTCGCATTGAAACATTGTGTAGCATTATCTATAAATATACTTTGTGGCATATCTTTCAACAATGAGCTATCAAGTAGTTTAATTATTGAACTGTTTTTGTTCGTACATATTAGCTTAAAATCGTTATAGTCCATTCTAACACCTTCTGCAAAAAAATACAAAAATGTCATTACAAATGTCACAATCTGGGATGAAAAATCTGAATTTTCTAATGGTGTATCTTTTCTTATATATGGTATGGCTACTCTTTTTTGCAGATATTTTTTACTCATCCCGTAATTAATGTTTATGACTGATTCCATTTTAAGCACAGACAATAATTCTTGTTCCAAAAAACTAATGGCGTCCCCTTGTACAGTACCCACAATATACACACCATTCGTATTTATGTGTCCAATTTTCATTAATATTGTTAATATGGCATTTATCATATCGTCCGACATCCTTACATGTGACGCGTCATGAACTAATTGAAAATTAGATGTTCGTGGATCTATCATCATGTCAATCTCGTCCATTATGAATATATTATCTGGGTCGTATCCCTTTTGCAATAATTGTAATTTGACGTCATAATCTGTAACGATCGACAAGTTGGAAAGGCTGTACATTTGAGTAATCACTCCGAATGTCTCCTTTGTTTGTTCAAGTAAATGAATAGGGACTATCACAAATGTTTTTTTATGGTTAATACATGAATTAATGGCAATAAGTGGAGTTATTACAGAACTCTTTCCTTTTCCCATCATAAAATGATGTACTGGAAATTTCGCATGTCCTGTTGGTTCATTCATCGATTTTTTCATTGATACATACCGGTCAACTTGTTCGCTTGTGTAAAAATTACCAAATGTAACCATAAACAACAGGCTCTGAACATCCACAACCTTTGGACAGTCAACATATGATAAACTCCTGAATATTTCGAATTTGTTTTCGCTAATATTCTTCCCCTTGTCTATTATATCCCTTATTATTATAAGATGGTTTATCATGAAATTGCTCTGCATAATATGTAATATCGTATCTGCATTGTCATATATCAAGTGATATACACTATTTCCTCTCTTGTAATTCATAGATGGCGTTAACGCAAATATAGTGTCGGATATGTCACCGATACATTTATTAATATCGCCCACTGTTATATCATCAGTAATATCCGATGCGGTTAATATAGGATTCCTGTTTAAAAATTGCGCAATATCTCTCTCAGCTCCCCCGTATAGCCTAACAAGCTTGCCCATCTCATCGCGATTAAATGATATATGCGTTTTCAATACAGACAATAATTTTTTAAGAGATTCTGGTTTCACATGGTCTAAATTTTCGCTCGCTATATAGTTCCATTTATCAAGAGTTATTTTTGGAATACCTTGTGTTATTAGGTCAATTATTGCAGACGATGTCGCGATTATCTCGTCGTCCCCCCCTGCGACACTAAATGACTTTGTGTTGGAATCATCCAGTAGTCCCAGTGCAGGCGCGTATCCTCCATAACTTTTATACATATTCTGTAAAAGTGTCATGCTTCTTGTTGTAAATATCGGTGTGATCATGTTATGGGATATTTTGAGATCAATCAGTGAAAATTTATTATTATTCGGAAAAATATGTATACTGTCGTGGGTTGCTCTCGCAAAACACATCATATTCCAACTATTTCCGGATCTATAAACAAACTTTGTTATATTTTTTGGGGCAAATATCATAAACGGAAATAATTTTATATCTGGGTTTAATATCGCATCTCTGCCGTTAATTGTCCATTTATCACCTGATACATCATAGTGTATAATATATAATCTTTTTTGCAAAAATATGCAGTCTCCGTATTCTTCTGCGTATTTTGCATATCCTTCGTCACATTCTGGATTGTCAATCACAATAAGATACTCTTTATCACGATTCTCCACAAATTTATATATATGGTTGTAGTAATTATGGTCTATGTTGGGCGCTCCGAATATGGCGCTGAATGTGTCGTCTTCCGTGTAACGAACAGGTGTAAATACTGAACCTTTGTATATAATCTCGCCCGACGCGTTCATGTTCATCGTATACGAAATGTAATTTGTCACTCGGAAATTTCCGGTTTGTACAATACCAACTTTAGACGAAATATCATCCAAGTCAGAGGGTTTTTTTATATTATTGGCCGATGTAATTTTCAGAACAGTATCTGTGTAATTTTTATCTGTGGTGCATGTTAGCATTCCGTCTAATATTGGATTGCATCCCATACGAGTTATTCCAGGTATTAATAAATTAGTGATGGGGTTAATAATATCGGAGGCAAATAAGCTTTTGTGCGCATGAACTGCTTTAAATATATATGATTGTGACCTCTCTTTATTATGTCGCAATAGCTGGTAAAACATATTTGGTCTGTTTAAATCTCCGAACAACGCATCATTTAAATCGTAATATATTTTATTGGAATAGCAGTCGTAGGGATCGTTCGAATAAATTATATTGATTTTCTCGAACCCGAATATATAAGCATTATTCTGTTTCAAAAGATTCGATATACGGTGAGATTTGTCTGCACTATTATCCGAAATTAAATGATGCAATATATCATACGATGTGTATAATTCTTCTTTGGTTAGTTGTATTATTGAGCACGAGAGCTGATTTATTATAACGTGCTTTTTTGTATAGGCAGGTATAATTGTATAAACACCCTTCTTTATAACATAAACATAGTACATAAGATCAAGTATTAAAAATATTGTATCGAAATATGTCACATATTCCCCTTGGCCAGAATGCAAACTCATCGACTTCTCTATATTTATCAAGGCAGTGCGTTCTTCCGCGATATCATTTATCGAGTTTACGAGACCCTTTCTTAATTTTACAGCCAAATTTGCACAGATACGCGTAAACTCGAGAGTGTTATTCATATATGGGTGCGCGATAGGCACTGTGATTTTTTTTTGGAGTATCAGCTTCGAAATCATACGAGATATCGATATTTTTCTTTTAACTTCCCCATTGCCTTGCTTGTTAAACCCTATTTTTCTCGCCAAATCACTCAGTAGATACAAATCACCGTTGATTCGCTTAGAATAGAATTCACTATCCAATGCATTGGCGGTCACAGTATAGCAATAATCCCCATATATTATGCGAACTAGTATTTCTGCGAATCTGTCATCAAGCTTTTTAACATAATCTATAGTACCTCTTGGACCGTCGAATATTAATTTAATCGCTATTATGGACCAAAATAATGAAAACCATGTACATGATCCCGATTTTTGCGCATCTGTCAGCATGTAGCCGTCTGTTATAACAAACTTTCTCTGATGTAACGGGTGTTGCCTGGGAAACAACTGGCTGAACTCCCCCCACAATTTTGTGAACTCCGCCAGCGATGCGCCGTTAAATATAGTATCGACTGGTTTTAATTGCAATCCCAGCATCGCAAATGTGTCATAATATAATTTCAATGTGTCTGTGTGAACATTAAGCGAATTTAATATAATGTGTTTTATGGCATTTAGCATCGGCGGACTCATCTGTATTTGTCCATATCCATATAAACTGCTAAACGGCTTTGTTGCATTGACTGCATTGACTAGTTGCCGGAAACTATTTTCATTATATGCAAAAGTCATCAGTAACGCAAGTCTGGATATTATTTCGTGTGTTTTATTAGGAGTCAATTCATATGTCTGCCATAAATTATACATATCATTTTTATTATAATGATATTGGATGCCGTCGCCAGAATTAACAAGCGATATATATTTTTTCCCATTATCATTAATAATTAATACTGCCATCTGGTGGCGAGATGTTGTTACTAGTATAATGGCGTTATCGTCTGATTTTACCACACTATCGTACAACATATACTTGTCGGTAAATATTCGTACAATCTCGTTAAAGGGGTTGTAGTTATTAGATCCGGACGGATAATCCTCAATTATACGAATTTTGTCGTCATACAAACCAAGTGACCTTAGAGTGCCTATATGTGCATCGGCAGTTGCGCCAACACCGCTATCAACAAATCCATCGAAAAAATGCCACAGTACGCATTTAATCGCATTAATATTAAATGGCTTATCTGCGTCAAAATTACCCGTTTCTATGTCTTTTATTACTGTTGTTTGTATATCTGTATAGTATTGTATCGATTCTGGACATTCTACGCATCGCGTCGGTTCAACATCCGCCCCTTGTATTGGTTCAACCATTGCGTCCTGTGTTGGTTCAACCATTGCGTCCTGTGTTGGTTCGATTACTGCGTCTTGTGTTGAACCAACTGATGCATTTTTGGCTTTTTCCGAGTACTTGGTATATTGCGTGTTTGTACCGTCAACATGTAACTGTAACTGTTTCTGTACATTAAAGCATTCCTCCGAAAAAATACAATCTTCAATTGTTTTATATTTTCCACGTCTATCATTGTTGCAAAATTTGCGAAAAATAGTTGTAGGTTTATTTGAACATGAATAATTTCCACCTCTCAACGAAATAATCTTATCTTTTAATGCCAAATACTGCTGTTTACTCTCCAAATACTTTCGATGCATATGTATATATTATGAGAATATAAAATCATATTGTAGTGATTAAATCTTTTATATGTATCATTTCAGTAAAACATGTAATCTGTTCATTTAAGAGCAAATAAATTTTGTCATCTGTTATTTGCATCTAACGCTGTGCCAAATCAAAAATTAAATATATACCATCATTGTATACCATGATTATTCATATCACAGGTGTTTCCGGGTCTGGAAAAACATCACTCGGAAACAAATTACGCAGGACAGCAAAAAATACCGTTGTTATTGATACCGACGATATTGACGACAAAAATGCAACTGACATTATTGAAAATAAAAAATATAACAGTTATTTTTGTGAAAAAAAAATGAACAAATTTTTCGATTTGAGAGCGAAAATGAATTACAGCGATGTTAAAAAAATAATAAAACAGTGCGAAGACAGCAATAAAACTTTAATATTTATCGGATTAAGTTTTTATGGGAAAGCAGATCCGATAAATTATGCAGATTATAAATATTATATCGATATTGAGCCGGAGGAGAATTTCAGATATGTCACATCCAGAAATATTGATGATGTATGTAAGGAATGCAAAAATTTAAAATCACTAATGAAAAAAGAAACAAACCCATACAAAATACAAATGTTGATTCTCCACAAGTATAAAATACGTGGCGGGATTAGGCAGATGAGTCAAATAGTAAGCAATATTAATTTCTTCAAACAAAAGGCACAAAAAGACAAATATAAAATAATGTCGAGTGACGATATTTATAATGATGTTATTGATAAAATAAAACAAAGCTAATATACATATAAATATACAAAGGTGTTAACCTTTTTAAAATAATTCGCCAAAATGTTTTAATAAATATTTACCAGATGTTTTTTTATTATTTGATTGAATTGCAAATGGAAAATCGGATTTTTCATTTTTAATGACATTTTTATGAATGTATTGTTTTAATTTTGCTGGAATATTTCTGTAATTTGATAACAATCCAAGTATCTGATTCAGATCGCCACCCACATGGAATTTCTCAGACCAGCCGAGTCTTTTTTTTTCTAATTGATATTTTTTTATTTTAGTAGCAACATGTGGCGAATATATATACGCATTGTCTGTGTATTGATGTGTGTATTGAAAATCAATTATCTTGACAATAAAATTACATTTAGGAATCTCATACAACCTGTTTTTGTAATTTACGGATATCTTTTTACTGTGTGATTTTATCATAATATTTGCGTCCCAACAATCGTTGTGTAGTATTCTATTGTCTTCCAGAACATAAATTATTAATATAAGTTGATATATCAATGATTTCCACCAACGAATCGACAGTTTTTTATTATCATATTCAATCAGAGCTTTACCAGGTATATACTCCATAATGACCATATTATTTTTGTCAGAATGATAATCTGATATATATTTAGGAAAAAATGGCAGTATTAAATAATGTGTAAAATATTTTAATGCTTGAATCTCTGTATCTATATTTAATATTTCCATTTTATCATGTGTATTTGCTAATATTAATATTTTCGCTATATATTTATGATTCGTCGTATTGTCTGTTACCAATAAAACACAAGTACTTTTCGTCTCCTTCAAAATTTTATTTATTGTGTATGCATTCAATAGATATATTTTATACTTAGTCATAAATAACACACACAATAATTTATTGCGCACATCTAAAATACTTGACATGGCAGACAACTGACTCGATTCTGTAAATGCAAGTCTTAAAATTTCCAGATTGGCGGTATATATTCTTTTTAAAGTCGTAAAAAGAACATATTGCGATTATAAACAACCCTTTAATTAAAAGTATCTTTAACATAATCATATTGCGGTTTATTTTTTACATGTTCATACAGATCTAACATTGCGTCCTTGTAGGCTTTTTTAAGATCTGTCTCAATATCTCTAAGAACCTTTAATAGTTGCGCGACGAGTTTGGCAGTTTTTAAAATCTTTATTTCACTTGTATTATGTTTGTCCGCATCGCTGAATATAAATCGGGGATACGTTGCAATATTGATATGTTCGTTATCAACACCTATGCTAAAATCAATAAAACATATCTTGCATACATCGCCATTTATAACACTTTCAATCATCTTGTCAATTCGGCTAGCGCTCATTGTGACGCGCATACGGGAATTAACGGTTAAAATATCTCGTGTACAATCATTGGATAGATACGGCACTCCTTCACACATAAGTATATATGGATCATCTGCACCGATCCATTTATTCTTATTGAATCGATTACTCGCTCCGTGTCGTATGCACGGCGGTATACTGTCCAGGTATATATTATGGTGCATTTCTAGTCTAAATATCGCATGGTCGCGAACATATATCCATACAGGTTTATTTAGCTGTGATGTGATATTGTCAGTTGTCACATATATTTTATATCTGTCTGCCTCTATTGTGGAAGTTTGTGAAATAGACACTGTATTCATGTGAATATATATATATATAAATTTAACAGGCGTATTCAATAAAATAAATTATCAATTTTTCTACACCACGCAATGGTCCGTTTCAACTCTGTGTGGTGTTGTGCGTCGAGTTTGTTCAGCTTGTTGTGTTAGTATAAAAATTAAAAATCAACCCCACAAATTCCACCAAGATGCGTTGTTTGCCTCATCCAAAAGCTTTTTCTGGACATATGTCAATCCGATTAACTTTCTAATATCACCGTGCTGTTTAATAACATTAGCAACTTCATCCAGTCCACTTGCGACTGCAAGCGTTAACGCAGTCTCTCCTGCACTTGAATGTTCCAAGTTGCATTTGTCGGGAAACTCTAGAAGTCGCAGCGCTACTTCTGCCATTCCGTTTCCACACGCTACCATTAGCGTTGTACTACAAGTTACAATTTGGTCTATGTTGCAGTTATCTGGATCTTTTAGAATCTCCAGCGCAACTGCGTCTAATTTATTTTCACACGCATATCGCAACGCAGTATAACCATTCTCATAAATATAGTTGATTTTATATTTATCTGGGTGTTTTAGAATTTCCAGAGCAACTGTGTCCAATTTATTTCTACACGCCATTGAAAATGCAGTATGCCCATCCTTAGAAACATGTCCGATTTTACATTTATCAGGATGTTTTAGAATTTCTAACGCAACCGTAACCGATCTATTTATACACGCGATTATTAATACAGTTTGGTCATGTACATTAGTATGATCGGTGTTGAAATAGTCGGGATATTGCAAAAGTTGTAGTGCATTATCATCAAGCGTATAAGTATAAGGGTTATTTTGAATTGGGCGCCAGCGCGCATCAACTGCACTCATTAGTGCGTTTTTACCATCGCCGTCAATACATCCCACATTATACTTTTCGGGCTGTTTCATAAATTCTGCTATGACGTCTTTCATATTGGAAGATGCGCACGCAATAAGGAATGCATTCTGTCCAGTACGATAATCTTTAACATCGGCGTACTTGAATTTTGGACATTTTAGCATCGCAATAGCAATTTCGCTTCTTCCAAGAGAGCAAGCTTCCATTAATGCAGTATATCCGTCTTTATTTTCGACTGATATATCGTAAAAATCTGTATATTTTAACAGTTCCAACGCTATTTCTATATGATTCATTTTTACCGCAAAAAAAAACATATTTATCACCTTTTTTTCGGCCCTGAACAGAAATACTTTAGGTCGATACGGTTGATCCAACTTACATTTTTCCGGATATTTAAGCATTTCAATAACTACATCTTTTAGTCCGTTCGTGCATGCGAACCTAAAAGCACTGTCGTAAAGATCGGGCGTATATTTTAATAGTTCTAATGCGACGTTAACCATTTCATATCGACACGCTATAGACAATGCTGTACCAAAACTAGGGCTGATATGATTTATGTCGCATTTATTAGGATATTTTAGTATCTCCATCGCAACATCCGACAGTGCATTTCTACATGCCCACATTAAAGGATTCAAGTTACTATCAATTGGTATATTTGGGAAAACTATGGAATCAACGGCGCTCATATCACATTGATCAGGATGTTTTAATAATTCAAGAGCTGCGCTAGATTTTTTATGTTTGCATAATTTGAGAAGGGACGACATGATAATTAAAATATATATTATATATTCGTGCGCATATATTGGTGGTTCAATTTTTTATAAATAAACTAAACAGCAAAGCATCCTGTAATAATCTCCATAGTTATTGCGCATACAGGACACTTCTTGTCTATAATAAACATACATTCTCTACATATTGACGAATACAATACGCGTCGACAATTCACCATAAGACAAGGAAGGAAACAGAAAACTTAAAATTAAAGATAAATGGAAAAATGAAAAAAATACATACGGTCCTCGCTTTTAAAAAGAGCGACGGATGAATGTGCTGTATAAATCGAGACAAAAACGCGGTGAAAAATATGAAAATAATAACAGAATGTTTGTTAACTCATAGGATACGACCGCATGTGTACTTGAGATCACAAAACCCGAATACCGACATAGCCTGGGTAAATTTGGGAGGCGAAAAATTTTACGTCAAAGTGCAAAAAAATAAAATTCACTGAAAACAGTGAATACTAATTTTTGCGTTAAAAACCGACGAAAATTAAGTTCTTAGAGGGCCGTGTTTTGTTTATGGATATATCCACATATGTACATTGTACATGTTAAAAAGTATATACACCACAAACGACACAACCCCTATATTTTCTATTTAGTATTGCTATAAACTAAACAACATAACACCCAGTAATAATATCTGTTGATGTTTTGCATAGCGGACACATCTTATCTATTTTAGTAACACACTCACTGCATATACACAGCATATGCTTACATTTTTGAAGAAACACATTATTAGTAGTATTCTCACAACACATCATACATTCACTATTTTTTGATAATTTCTTAATTTTTTCTTCGATATTACTTAATTCTTTTTGTCGCTGTTTTAGTTCTTCGCGATTCGGTAGCTGATTGATACGTTCAGTTAATTGCACATTAATATATTGCCGAAGAAAATGGGTTGAACTTTGCGTTGATTTTAATGTTTCGACGAAATTGGTATATTGATTGATAATATTAACAACTTCTTTCATGCCTTTATTGCGTGCCCATATTAAAGCCGTTTCGCCGTCATTATCAACTTGATCTATTTTACACTTGTCTGGATATTTTAGCAACTCTAGCGCGACTTCTGTCATACCTGTGTTACATGTCAATATTAAGGCTGTATCACCCTCATCATTAACTTGATCTATTTTGCATCTGTCTGGATATTTTAGCAGTTCAAATGCGACTTCTTTCATACCTGTGTCACACGCAAGTATTAACGCTGTATTACCATTATCAGTAACTTGATCCATTTTGCATCTATCTGGATATTTTAGCAACTCGAGCGCAACTTCTGTATTATCTTTACAACATGCCCATATCAAGGCCGTATCATTCTTATAATTAACTTGGTCTATTTTGCATCTATCTGGATATTTTAGCAACTCGAGCGCAACTTCTTTCATACCTTTACAACATGCCCATATCAAGGCCGTCTCATTCCTATAATTAACTCGGTCTATTTTGCATCTATCTGGATATTTTAGCAACTCAAGCGCGACTTCTTTTAAACCTTTCGTACAAGTGTATACCAAGGCTGTATTACCGTATGTATTAACTTGATCAATTTTGCATATGTCTGGATATTTTAGCAACTCTAACGCAACTTCTTTCATATTATTATAACATGCCCACATTAAAGCTGTATTGCCCTCATCATTAACTTGATCCATTTTACATTCACTCGGATGTTTTACCAGTTCTAATGCGACGTCTTTCAAACCTTTCATACATGCATATATTAATCCAGTATTATCATCAATATCAACTTGATCCATTGTATTATAGATTTTAATATAAATATGTTACTGTTACTGTATTGATATATTTTAATTCAATTTTTCGCAAACAACACATTCCAATAATTCATTTATGGTAGATATGTAGCATATTATTACATTTTACAAACACTGTATTATTGTTAATTCCACCTAAACACACCGATGATGATACATTTTTCGATATTTTTTGGGTTGTTACTGTTTCAATTAATCCTCTATGGCTCCGACTTCTTTCATACCTATTTACATACCGATATTAAAGCAGGATTACTCACAGTACCTATTCAGCATGTACATAATTTGAATATCTTCACATGTGTATTTTCACGCTTACAAAAGGATTTAAGCCTGTGGTCGCGTAATATTTAATACAATCATTTTGTCAATGTTTTATTATTATGTCATGAAAAAAATTGACAAAATGTTTATATTGATATCCCTCAGTCTAGTTGTAGTAATAAAAATATGAAATGGACGTTATAATAGACGAGCTTAAAAACAAGTGTCATAATCGCTTAGGTAGAAACCATTTCGCTGTAATTTTTAGACATAAAAAACTTAGATGGAATGAAAAACTCGCATTTACAATGAATATGGCTGTTCAGCGTTGCGGCAAATGGACGATACACGCGGAAGAGGCTGCATTGAAAAAATGTATGGATAATAATAAAAAAGCAAAGTCATTAAAAATAGATATATTGGTTGTCAGACTTAGTAAAGACAATACATTGGGGCAATCTCTACCATGTACAAATTGTGTTAATTTTATGAGTAAAATACAAAGCACTCACGACATTGTTATCAAAAACATATATTATTCAGCATGTTGCGGAACAATATACAAGGAAAAGTTTTGCGATATCGCAAATTCTGATAAAATACATCCATCTACGGGATTTTGTCGCAGACCTAATGTGTAGTATCATGTGTATATTGTACCGGCTCTACTGATTGTAATGATTGTACCGGCTCTACTGATTGTAATGATTGTACCGGCTCTACTGATTGTAATGATTGTACCGGCTCTACTGATTGTAATGATTGTACCGGCTCTACTGATTGTGGTGTTATTAGTAACTCCATTGCCATAACTACTTTTTCATGAGGAAAAAGTATACAATCTAAAAATGTACCACCTGCATAGTATGATTTAAATTCTTGCTCGGCCATATTTGTTTTAGTTATCATTACATCAATTACGTCGCCGTTATCATCGACAATACTGTCGGTTACAATCGTATCTTTTTCATATAATCGCGTCGATATCAATTGTTCTCTAAAATCAAGAGAACAATTTCTTAAAATATACCACCCAACGTCTTCATTTCCATCCTCATCCGTATCGTCTATCGGTCTCCATATTAAGAAATATGAATGTTCGTTAAATATATTGATACTTTTTTCTTTCAGCGATGTTAGTGTTGTTATTGTGTCTCTTATTACCGAAGATGTCATCATATCGCATTCTTGTTTTATTTTTTCATTAGTTATTAATGAAAAATCATATCCTGTCACACACAATCCGGCAAGATTCTGTATATGTTTGAGTGATTTTAATATTTCATAATATTCACTCCTACCGAGTCCCTTTTCAGAGGTGTACGATAGTCTATGAACGGACGGACAATCTAGATAATTAATTGCTGATAAATCTACAGACACCATAACAGGGTCACCTGATTTATTAAAGCCATCAATCGTGTTTCTAAATATATCTGTTATCCCTTTTTTCCGCAGATCACCGAGTGTATAATGAATGATTCCAAGTTGCATTAACTGGTCTATATCTGCGTCGTCGGTTGTCTCCTCGTTAAGACCAAACATAACAATTTGATCGGTTCTAATATTCATGGCATGGTTTGTAAATGTAGGTGTTGTATGCGACATTGTATTTGATACAACGCTAGAATTAAATCCATCAAAATCACGTGTTTTGCACAAATTTATATCTGGACACGAGTCAATATATATAATTTTAAGTGGCGATTTAAATACAGTATTTCCATGCTCTTGTACAGAATACATATATCGCTGTGTTAATGCTGTAATTACAGCCGAAGTGACTCCGCTATCCATTGATGTAACTACAATTTGTTTATTTTTTAATTGAGGTGATAACAGATCACTATATATAGTGTTGTAAACAATCGGATTCCCATGCTCATCACCCTCTTCATATAAATTCTTTTCATACACTTTATTATATCTGCTTTTAATCCTTATCCCGATATTACATTCATTTTTCGGCATATGTACGTCTATTAGGTGAGTGTCCATAAGATTGAGTATTGTAATAGTTTATACATTCTATAGGGTCAAATATGTATTATATTCAATTTTTCATATATGTGTTGACATATGGGGACGCAATGTATATAGTCAAACATAGTGATATCATATTTTTTACATAATATTACTACTATGTAAAAATTGAATTATGAAGCGAAAATATTGCCCGCTGCAAAACATCACCTGTTGTAAAAATGGATTCGTACTTATTTACAGAAGAGTGGGTTAATAGTATTGATATTGATGCACTACCTGATAATATAAAACCGAGTGCATTATGGTGTCGTGCATACTACACAACAATGTCGCAAATCAAGAATATGGACATTATGTTAAAATATCAAACAGATTTATCAAATAAAGCGACGCTAAAGATATCTAAACTCGAAGAACAAATAAGAAAGTCTACCGAAAATAATGAATCGTTGACGCGTAATCTAGCATATCAGCATCATAATAATGAGGTGGTTAATAAGAGAATAATTGATCTAGAAGATAGATTGAAAAAATCGGAACAACGAGCTGAAAAGGCCGAATTATGTTCAGATACATGGGCTAGACAAGAAGCTCTTCTAGAGGACCGTATACAACACATGGAATCAGAGCTGACAAGTGCGAATCAAAGTCGAAGCAGTCTGAAAGCGCAGTTACAATGTGAAACAGAGCGCGTTAATGACACCGATAGCGTAAACTTTCAGCGAGAACTGGATAATCGTCGCGCAGAATATCGCGCAAATGAAGAATATAAACTCCGCGTAGATGCGGAGTATCTCCTATCATCACACGGAACTTATCGATAGTCAGTTTCGGTTAAGTATTGTGAGAAACTTGTGGGAAATATCTTAAAAACTGGCAGTGCGCGCACACGATAGAGCCACAAATGTAAATCCATGGTCATGTTTGTCGAAATATAAACCAATACATAAATTTCATAATATTATGGTCCATAAAAAATTGAATATTGAAACAGTCTATGAACTCTGTTAAATCGACGATCATAATAATCTATTGATTATATCTAGTCACTCTATACTAGCAACATGAGCAAATGGCCAGAATACTCTATGGAAACACCAGGGGAAAAGCTTGTGTTCCAGGGAGAATCAATCGCCGCGCGTCTTACCGGCTTCTATGTTAAGAATCTAGGTATTATGCTCGATGCAGGGGTTCGGTCCGATTTTATGCCTGTGATTATTGTGATTACTCACATGCATCTTGACCATTTCAGTGAGATTGAAAGATATCTACTCGCCACAGAAAATTCCCCAGCAAATCAACTAACCATTATCTGTCCTGTTAGTAGTGTGTCATATCTCCAAGCCAGGATTGATGCTACTTATCGAGCGACAAAAGGAATCCCTTCAAACAAACCTGTACCGTATCCACCGTACACAATTATTGGCGCAACCGTAGGAAACAGTAATTACAGTGTTATTGTTGATCTCACGCGCGCATCTACTGATACTATCGGATTTGAATCAACTACATTCCGATATACTAACACAGACCGAATTGCCGCAAAGGCGACCTTCAAGACAAAGATCAAAAAAATTCGTTCCAGTCGGAAGTCATGTTGTGGCGATGCGCAGATCGAATGCGATACATCCGTTATACCCGATGTTGAACAAGCATGCGCATCACTGGATATTGAATCGAGCAATGTTTCTGCACTAGTTCAATCTGCGCAACCAGACCCGGAAACTGTTTTCAGCACCAGACTTGCATCGATGAGGAAGCCGTGCAAAATCGAGGCAATTCGGTGCAATCACGGTGGTATCCCAACTACTGGTTATGGGTTTTCAGAATGTAGGGAACGTATCAAGGACGAATATCTCAAGACAGATGACTCGGGAAAGCGTGTGTGTATTTTCAGCGGGGAAGATATGAGGCAAAAAAAAATAAACGGAACACTCGCAACGCTTAAGGAAGTTGTGTATATTCCTATGTTCGCTTACATTTGTGACACTGACCACAAAGTATTCGAATCGGATGGAAAGAACGAGGGTTACAAACTTGAAAAGTACCCTGTAATTATTATTGAGTGTACTTTCTATAACCCTGCTGACAAGAAAAAGGCGAAAAATGACAAACATATGCATTGGGATAATCTCTCATTGTATATTGCATCGCATCCTGAGAAGTATTTCAAGCTGATTCATCACAGCCAGAGGTATAATTCGCGCGATCTGGATGATATCCAACGCATGATTACTTCGAGATTTCCAACTCCTCATGGTGATACTCCTCATGTTGTTATGTGTCGGAATGATAATTTTGCGAGTAATACAGTGCATAACGAGTCGAAAAAATAGTATGCGATGGCATGTACAAAAAATTGAAGTTTATTTTATTTTATACCAAATATTTATATGTATGTAACAAAAGATGATATATTCCTATAATCAATACAGAAATGACGAGTCGCTCCATAAAATACCTGACGCGAAATGGAAAATCGAAGAATGTGACAATGACACGATTCAAGAATGCATAGACAAGCAGTTAACAGTTGTCGAAATATCTTTTGGCGACGAATTTAATGAACCGATCGAAGCTGTCTCTGGGTTGTCATCTCTTGAATATGTCGCATTCGGTAAAAGATTTAATAAACCAATTAAATGTCTTCCCAAATGTGTACAGCTAAAATATATTGTATTCGGTAAAAAGTTTAATAAATCAATACAATCTATTGCACAATGTACAAATCTACGGCAAATTACTTTTGAAAACGATTTCAATAAATCAATACGATCCACTGCAAAATGTACAAACCTTCAACAAATTTATTTTGGTCACGAATTCAATCAACCTATCGAACCCCTCGCATACTGTACAAACCTTCGACAAATAACTTTTGGTTGGCATTTCAACCAACCCATCGAAGTCCTCGCCAAATGTACAAATCTTCAACAAATTTATTTTGGTAACGAATTCAATCAACCTATCGAAGCCCTCGCCAGATGTACAAACCTTCAACAAATTACTGTTGGTATTGAATTCGACAAACCCATTGAAGCCCTCGCCAACTGCATAAACCTCCAACAACTTACTTTTGGCGAGATGTTCAACCAACCCATCGAAGCCCTCGCCAACTGTACAAACCTTCGGCGAATTACGTTTGGCTGGAATTTCAATCAACCTATCAAAGCCCTCGCCAAATGTACAAACCTCCAACAAATTACTTTTGGCAACAGTTTCAATCAACCTATTGAAGCCCTCGCCAACTGCATAAACCTCCAACAAATTACTTTTGGTAAGTATTCGCCATTCAATCAAGCCATAGAAGCCCTCGCCAATTGTACAAACCTCCAACAAATTACTTTTGGCAACAGTTTCAATCAACCCATAGAAGCCCTCGCCAACTGCATAAACCTCCAACAAATTACTTTTGGTAAGTATTCGCCATTCAATCAAGCCATAGAAGCCCTCGCCAACTGTACAAATCTTCAACAAATTACTTTTGGCAAGTATTCGCAATTCAATCAAGCCATAGAAGCCCTCGCCAACTGCGTAAACCTCCAACAAATTACTTTTGGTACCCGGTTTAATCAATCCATCGAATCCCTTTCTCTTTGTATGAATCTTCGACAAATCACTTTTGGCGGCGAGTTCAATCGGCCCGTTAAAGCCCTTGCCAAATGTATATGCCTCGAAACTATTACTTTCGAAAAAGATTCTAAGTTTAATCAATCAACAAGTGATCTTATTAACAAGGTACATATTAAATATTTGTAAAAATTGAAATTTATTTTATTTTATACCAAATATCTGTATATACACAACAAAAAATGATATATTCCTATAATCAATACAGAAACGACGAATCTTTCCATAAAATACCTGATGCGAAATGGAAAATCGAAGAATGCGACGATGACATGATTCAAGAATGTATAGATAAGAAGTTAATAGTTACTGAAATATCTTTTGGCGACAAATTTAACGAACCGATTGAAGCTGTATCGGAGTTGACATCTCTTGAATATATTGCGTTTGGCGGCGGGTTTAATAAATCGGTTAAATGTCTATCCAAATGCACACAATTAAAATATATCGTATTTGGCGCGAAGTTCTGCAAATCAATACAAGCCCTTGCCAAATGTACAAACCTTCAACAAATTACTCTCGGTTGGGATTTCAATCAATCCGCAAAAGCCCTTGCCAAATGTACAAACCTCCGACAAATTACGTTTAATATATGGTCACAGTTCAATAAACCCATTGAAGCCCTCGCCAACTGTACAAATCTTCAACAAATTACTTTTGGCATTCATTTCAATCAACCCATCGAAGCCCTCGCCAACTGTACAAACCTTCAACAAATTACTTTTGGCAGTCGTTTCAATCAACCCATCGAAGCCATCGCCAACTGTACAAACCTCCAGCAAATTACTTTTGACCGGATGTTTGATCAACCCATCGAAGCCCTCGCCAAATGTACAAACCTTCGACAAATTACTTTTGACAACGAGTTCAATAAACCCATCGAATCCCTCGCCCACTGTACAGATCTTCAACAAATCACTTTTGGTCACCAGTTCAATCAATCCATCGAATCCCTCGCCAAATGTACAGATCTTCAACAGATAACTTTTGGTTGGTATTTCAATCGACCCGTCAAAGCCATCGCCCACTGTGCAGATCTTCAACAAATTACTTTTGGTCACCAGTTCAACAAACCCATTGAAGCCCTCGCCAAATGTACAAACCTTCAACAAATTACTTTTGGCAACAGATTCAATCAACCCATTGAAACTCTCGCCAATTGCACGAGCCTTCAACAAATCACTTTTTGCCGGAATTCGCTATTCAATCAACCCATCGACGCCCTCGCCAACTGTGCAAATATTCGACACATTGCTTTTGGTGCTCGGTTTAATCAATCCATCGAATCCCTTTCTCTTTGTATGAATCTTCGACAAATTAAGTTTGGCGAGATGTTCAATCAACCCGTCGAAGCCCTTGCCAAATGTATATGCCTCGAAACTATTACTTTCGAAAAAGATTCTAAGTTTAATCAATCAACAAGTGATCTTATTAACAAGGTACATATTGAATATTTGTAAAAATTGAAATATATTTTGTTTTATACCAAATATCTGTATATACACAATAAAAATGATATATTCCTATAATCAATACAGAAACGACGAATCTTTCCACAAAATACCTGATACAAAATGGAAAATTGAAGAATGCGACAATGATATGATTCAAGAATGCATAGGCAAGAAGTTAACAGTTGTCGAAATATCTTTCGGCTATGAGTTTAATGAACCGATTGAAGCTGTCTCTGGGTTGACATCTCTTGAATATGTCGCATTCGGTAAAAGATTTAATAAACCAATTAAATGTCTTTCCAAATGTGTACAGCTAAAACATATTGTATTCGGTGAAAAGTTTAATAAATCAATACAATCCATTGCACAATGTACAAATCTACAGCAAATTACTTTTGAAGACGATTTCAATAGCGAGTCTTTCCAAATGTACAAATCTTCAACAAATTACTTTTGGTGAGGGTTTCAATCAACCCATAAAAGCCCTCGCCAACTGTACACAAACCTTCAACATATTACTGTTGGTAGGGATTTTAAGATAGACCGTGTGAAAGATATTGCCATTGCGCGGAAATATTATGATGTTGTGAAAAAACATGGAATCGTAACTGATAATATGGAGGAATTCTATGAGCAATATCCAGAATAATATTCAAAATATCGATTTATATAGTGTGACCTCAAAATATACATATTTTAAATTTTTGAAATATTCCATGTTCTTTTTAATTGTTAAAAAAGAACATATTGACAAATATACCCGCAATATTTACAGGTGTACCAAACAATCGAAATTCTTCGTGAAGGTATATGCAGATATCAACAGTTTATTGATTATTTCTATTTTTTTATTGGTACTAAATATATGGATATACATAGATTACCGACAGACATAGAATATAAGAACTATAACATACATTTAATTCCAGATTTGAAAACATTCAAATTTGTAGGACATGAAATAATCGATATCGCCGTGGAAAACATGACAAACACAGTTGTGTTAAATGCAACAGAATTAAATATATTATCGGTATCACTCGTAATTAATGATGTGCATATAAAACCAACTGGTATTAATTTCGACAAAGATAGAGAAGAAGTGTTATTAATATTTCCTGATGGACACTTAAATACCGGAACACGATGCAAGATATTTATAAGCTTTACTGGCGACATAAATGACAAAATGGCAGGATTTTATAGGTGTCGATATACCGAAAACGGAATAGTAAAGTATTACGCAGCCACGCAATTTGAATCAACTGATGCCAGAAAAGCATTTCCATGTGCAGACGAACCATCTTTTAAAGCTACATTTGATGTCAGTATAAGTATCCCTAAAAACACAGGATTAACAGTACTGTCAAATATGCCAGTAAAATCAACAGTAATTGATAATAATATGGAAACATACCATTTCCATAAAACACCTATAATGTCGACATATTTGGTCGCTTTTTTTATTGGAGATGTTGATTATGTCGAACAGACTGTCACGATGCCTAATACGCAGAGTAATGTTACTGTTAGAGTATACACGCCGAAAGGTAAAAAACATACTGGAGAATTCTCTTTAAAACTTGCATCTGAAACTCTAGTATTTTTTTCTAAGTATTTTGAAATTGACTATCCACTACCGAAACTAGACATGATAGGACTTCCTGATTTTGCTTCTGGTGCTATGGAAAATTGGGGACTCGTTACATATAGATCAAAATTGCTATACGTTGAAAAATCTACGTCAAATGTAACTCTTGAGCAGATAGCAGGAGTTGTATGTCATGAACTCGCTCATCAATGGTTCGGTAATCTCGTCACAATGGAGTGGTGGACCGATCTCTGGTTGAATGAAGGATTTGCAACATGGGTCGGTACGATGGCGCTTAACAAAGCTTTTCCAAGTTGGAATGTATGGGAATCTTTTATAACAGACGATTTTAATAGGGCGCTTGATTTAGATAGATTAGATAATTCACACCCTATCGAGGTTACGGTTAATAAAGCTTCAGATGCCCGCGAAATATTTGATGCGATATCATACTCAAAAGGAGCATCTGTTATTCGCATGCTGGTTAATTTGCTAGGCGAGGAGGTATTTCGAAAAGGTATTGTAAATTATTTGAAAAAATATATATACTCTAATGCAAATACATCTGCGTTATGGGAGGAATTATCGCATGCTTCTGGCATAGATGTTAATAATATGATGAATAACTGGACGGGTAGTGCTGGTTTTCCACTAGTTAAAATAGAAAAAAACGGCGATAATAATTATACGGCAACACAACGACAGTTTGGCAAAGATAGCGGCACAATCTGGCAATTTTCGATCGATGCTATAAAAAATATCGAAAATCCCTATGAAAATATTGTTAAACACACCATTGATGCTCGATCAGTTAAATTTTCGTTAAAGTCTGAATGGTTTAAACTAAATACAAACTGTCATAACCTATGTATTACACAATATCCACATTCTATATTAGCAGGTCTCAAGTATGCTGTATATAACAAAATCCTATCGCCTATTGATAGATCTGAATTATTACATAATCTATTCACATTATCCGAAGCAGGCCACGAATCTATAACCACCGTACTTAATTTTATGGTATCGTACAGAAATGAAGACTCTCTTATTGTGATACAAAATATGTTAGAGAAACTAGCCAATGTCGAAATTACATGGAATAATAATAAGAAGGTACTACACCATATACATCGCATTGAGTTAAATTTATTAAAATTTGTATACGAAAAATTAGGATGGAATATAATCCCTGGCGAAATTCACAATGATATGGTATTAAGGAGATTAGTTATATCAAAACTTGGTATGTTAGGATATGTTCATGTCCTTAAAAAAGGTCGTGAAATGTTTAATAATTTAATGAATGATAATAGTTCTGTCATACCCGATCTTATCAAACCAGTATTAACAATGTGTGTTAAATACGGAAAAACAAAAGATTATAACAAAGTTAAAGACCTATACGAATTATCCACGGTTGAAGAGATTAAAAGTGACTGTATGATAGCAATGGGATGTGTAGACAAAGATCTTGTGCATGAATGTATGGAATATGTATTTAAAAGCGGAAAAATAAGAATGCAAGATATGTACAGTCCAGTCATGTGTCTAAGTATGGGTGATAACGCTATGGTTGTATGGCAATATATAACACATCATTGGGATATGATAACTAACATGCTAAAGAATGGAAACTTTTTGTTCAGTCGTATTATATGTGCACCTATCAGACATATATCAAAAGAATCAGATATTAATAAAATAATATCATTTCTTTCATCGAAGCGCCATAATATCAAGCATATAACAAGAAGCATTAATCAAGAATTAGAAAGTACCGTTAATAATATAAAATGGTACAAGAGAGATAACGAAAACCTCGAAAAATTTATCCATACACTAAAATCAAAATTAAAGCATATGTAACAATAATTGAAAATTAAAAAGCTACAAAATAATAACATTATGTTATCATATATGATGCTAACCAATATTAATAAATGGGCCGTATATGGATGCGGTGGGACTCTTGTAGGTATAGGTATTTTACTACTGAGCAGGAATAAAATATTATCAATTCTCGGTAAAAATGGGTCATCTATTACTAAATATGTACTTGAGGATACAGAAGTTCACTCAACTGCACACACCGCAGCAGTATCGTTTTTTAACAAACTACTCGACGACATTCGAGTAAAAACTCACACGCAAAAACTCGTCGAAAATATAACAACTGATGACGCCATCAAAACAAGTATTAAAAACTTTATTACACATTTTTTTGAAGATGCTGTAATACAATCCAACATATCCACTCTTCTCGTTGAATTACTTAACAAAAAAGATATAATGGATGCTGTAATAATATTTATTACAAATATACTTAATAATGAAAATATTAAACAATCCTTGACAAAAATATTAGATGACCCAGATATAATAATTAAATTGAGACATTTTATCATCGATCTACTTGATAATGACGCCGTAAAAAACCTAATTTCACAGTATGGATTATTTATACTGTCAAGTCCAGTATTAGTGGAAGCAGGTAGAGACTATCTAGTAAAAGTACTTACTTCAACACAAGTAAAAGAAAGTGTTGATGCATTGTTAACCGATTCTATTATTTCAAATCTTAATAATGAAAATGTACAAAATGAATTAAATAATGTACTTACTAAATCTATGACGTCTGAAGAAATTCAAAAAAATGGCGCAGATTCATTAAGTAATATTTTAAAAATGGCGATCATGCCTAGCTGGTGGTCATCTCCTAAACCAGTAGATAATTTTAAGTAATATGGCGTTGTTTATGAAGAATCTTCCGAGTCTTCAGAATCGTCTGAATCGTCTGAATCTTCTGTATTGTCCGATTCTTCTGTATCTTCTGTATTGTCCGAATCGTCGCCGTTTTTCTTTATTTTTACCAGATTGTAACCGCTGTTTTTCTTTATTTTTACCAGATTGTAACCGCCGTTTTTCTTTATTTTTACTGGATCGTCACCGCCGTTTTTCTCTATTTTTACTGGATCGTCAAATAATCCTAATACACGACATTCGTGTATTAGTTTTAGTCTTGATTTATATGTCATATGACTTGAGCACGCATATACCGACAGTTGTCTACATTTTACACCGTGTTTCGCGTAAAAATTTACAAACATCTTCGCAACTGATAGTTTACCTGTACAATTTCTTATACCTATTATTAAATGTATTTTGTTCGGCTTTGTTCCTGGATTATCTCTATATATTTTTTCGAGATCTTTGATTTTATATATATTGTGGCTTAGTTCATATATCACATTTAAATCGTCATTATTTAGTTTTTGTACAAGATATTTATATTGTGTTATTTCTATTATGTTATTGTACAAAAAACATTTAACTGTTTCCTTGTGCTCCTTCTGAATATATATATCATCTATACTAATCACCAGCCTTGGATATTTTAACAGACATACTATATTAGGCATATATCCATTATTTCTGAGTATGGCGATGTAATTCATTATAATTTCGCCGCACACAACACGACAGTCATAGAATGTGTAGTCATTCAGCTTACGTTTTGTATTGCTTGATCTAATATAGTTATTTGACATAAATATATTTGTATATTGTTCAAAAAGTGTATCATCTACTAATATCTTGTTGTGTCCCAAATAGTCTTCAAATTTCGACCCTGTCTCATTATCTCCGTCAAATTGTAAACATTTTAATAGTTCGTCAGGTACGTCTTTCGGATAGTTTGATACTGGGAAACACATGTTACGTATCACATCTCTATAGGATTTATTGGCGCTCATCAATAGTTTGTTAAAATATTGTACTAAATACATTTTATATTATTTTTTCAATTTTTTTTTATATTTATTTTACTCTCAAGTGTTTTTTAATGCAGATTTTAAAGCAAATTATAATTCGTCAAGATATCTATTTATATGCATTATTTCTTTTTCAATAAATGTGTTCTGAGGCTTTTTCACCGCTTTTTTACTTGAGTTACCCGCAGTTTGTGCTTTTTTATAACTTTTTTACTCAATTTATTATTGGAATGTGTTGTTTAGGTATATATTTACTTTTTTATATATGTTATTTATTGCACGATATAAAATACTTGGTTCATTCACAGACCTGATAAAAGATGTTATTTTACGTGACACTGTTCTAAATAAAAAATATACATCAAATCATCCCAGAACAAAATATACACTTGATGATATTTTGGTCGATATTTTGTATGTGGTGGAAACTGGCATTCCTTGGAGATCTATGAGATCTCATATTCATTGGAATACCCTATATCATCACTTTAAAGACATTGTTAACATGAATATTTTCGGGAAACTTTTTGCTGTTTTAAAAAGAAAATATCTTAACAAAAGGCTGATCGATACTTTAATTGTGGACACTTCATTTATACCTAATAAATATGGAAGAAATAAAATAAAAGAGGAAATAAGATTTCACTAGTAACAGATATCAATGGTATCCCTTTGTCTGTCGTTATTAATAAGGGAACTGTCCATGATATAAAATTTATTGACGTGCATTTAAAAGACTTTAATAATATTAATAAACCCACAATATTATTGGCAGACAAAGGATATGTTTCTAATAATCTTCGCACTACTCTTCTTGGCAAAAATATATCAATCATGGCTCCTCGAAAAAGTAATCAGAAGAAATGTGAAATCTTCGATAAAGCTATGTATAAAAAACGAATAAGAATTGAAAAGAGATTTTAAGGCGCGTTACTTATTGACGAATACAACACGCGTCGACAATTCACCACGCGACAAAGAAGGAAACAGAAAACTTAAAATTAAAGATAAACGGAAAAATGAAAAAAATACATGCAGTCCTCACTTTTAAAAAGAGCGATGGCTGAATGTGCTGTATAAATCGAGACAAAAACGCGGTGAAAAATATGAAAATAATAACAGAATGTTTGTTAACTCATAGGATATGGCAGCATGTATACTCGAGATCACAAAACCTGAATACTTGCATAGCCAGAGTAAATTCGGGAAGCGAAAAATTTTACATCAAATCGCAAAAAATTAAAATTCACTGAAAATAGTGAATACTAATTTTTGCGTTAAAAACCGATGAAAATTAAGTTCTTATGGCATTGTTTATAGATATATCTGCACATGTACATTGTACATATTAAAAAGTATATAGGCTACTAAACGACACAACCCCCTATAAACAAGTCTTTTATGTTTTTATTTAAAATGTTTTTCCATATATATTTAATGTGAAAAAAATGTTGTTATAATATATTATGGCAACATTTCGTCAAAAATATATAAAATATAAAAATAAGTATTTAGATTTAAAAAACAAAAATAAAATATTAAAAGGTGGTTTACTGAATGTAGATAATACATTTAGTGAAATTACGTCTTTTGGATTTGAATTCGAATTTGGAGAACTAATGCCTTTTATTGGTAATATAAACCATGATACAAAAATTTTAGTTTTAGAACCATTTGGATACAACGAAAAATCTACTGATGATACGCGAAATAGATCAGTTAAAAGATTCAAATTACCCGATATAACGGTGGATGATTTGGATGGTGAATTTATGTTAACACAAGATTCGTACAATATTTTCAATATTGATAACATAAGGCAAAGTAATTTAATTTCTATGAATCTATGCGAGTCATTAACAAATGCACTTGACAAGTACGAAGATCCCTTCGATCTGGAAAATGCTTCGGATGGCTTAGATTATCACAAAATACAATTTAACGTTAATAAAGAAGAAAATTTAACAATTGGAGATACTGAATTTGTTTGTACTTTTAGGCAGTCGACCAGAAATGTATTTAATATTAATAATTGTACACAATCTATTATTGATAAATTAAAGCAATATATGTCCAACCCTGTGTCTAAATATGTTGGGTGTGTTAGTATTAAATATATACATGCATTTTTAAATAATGACGCTGAACCAGATAAGATAGAAAGTATTGAAAAAATATCGCAGTTTGATTTATTTGAAATGAAATTAGTTGACGATACAAATATATATATGCTGGTTAAACCAGATATTATATTTCGCAGGAAGAATATGTATGATTATGTGAGCTGTGCGCCCCAAATTACGCTAGGTGTGCCTATAAAAAGTATCAAAAACGTCATATTAAAAATTTCTAAATTAGAATTTACAGAAACTAAACAATACAGAACACTATATTGTATAACATCTCGTGAGTTATTAATAGATAATAAAATGATAGATAACATTGGAAAATTTGTTGACTATTTAATTGACATATCAATCGAAAAATTAAGCAGTGATTCCAATAATGCATATGCACATGGTATAAGGCTACTGAAAGAGAATATTGATAATTTATCGAATTATTTATTTTTTTATTACTTATATTCTAATGTTGATCGTATTGACGATTATGAATTTAAGGAATATGATACAATTTTAACAATATATAAAAATTCAAAATCCTACTTGCCAAGACAACATTTTTACGAAATACTAGACAAAAATCCAGAATTATCAAAATGTATTGAAATAATATATCGAGTAAACTTTAACATAATATTGTCATATAGAATGCAATACTTACAATACTTGATACGAAATGGGTCAGTAAAACAAAACATATTCAATTTTGACGAAGATATAGAACCACTTGAATTTCCATATAATTTTTATGAAATGATTGATATTGTCACCACTCAAAAAATAAATAATTATATTAAAGAAAAAATACAAATAATAAGTGAAAAAAACGTACATTTTGTTAGTATGATATTATCACATGACATGAAGATGTTTATTGGGGAAAAAAATAATGAAATGGATAATATAACTACATTTACGACAAGAATACCGTATGTCAATAATAATGTTTTATTTGAATATCGCATGCTACAACAAAAAATGCACAATTTTCTTGAGATGTCTGGAAAAATGAATAATTTTAATGACAAATTAACTTTAAATAATATTGAATTTGTACTGAATAGTTATAAATCAGATTTTTTGTCGGGCGCGATAACAGAAGAAACACTACAAAATTACAACAAGTTAAAACGTGATAATGAACAAACACATATAAAAAATTCAACCAATTCTTTAAAAATTATTAATAAAGAAATGTATAGATATATTTAGGAGTCATCTAATAAATGTCTTATCATTTTACATGGTTATATTTTTTGCCATTATTGGAATGTTTTGTTTGGGTATATATTTACTTTTTTATATATGTTATTTATGACACAATATAAAATACTTGGTTCCTTCACAGACTTGATAAAAGATGTTATTTTACGCGATACTGTTCTAAATAAAAAATATACGTCGAATCATCCCAGAATAAAATATACACTTGATGATATTTTGGTTGATATTTTGTATGTGTTGAAAACTGACATTCCTTGGAGATCTATGAGATCTCATATTCATTTAAATACCCCTGTATCATCACTTTAAAGACATTGTTAACATAAATATTTTCGGGAATGTCAAAAAGATTTATGGAACCAGATATTTAACATGAAAAAAGTCAAAAGAAAATGATTTTCGTTTAATTATCAAATAAGTACAGACGCGGGCATGGAGTGTCTGTATGTATTATAGACAATAAAGATATAGATAAAAGAAATGACGTTATAACAAAAAGAGTGTTAGCAAGTCGTAATTCACAGGCATCGCTAAAGGACAAAACTAAAGAAGAATTGCATCAAATAAAAAATAAGAAATCGGCGCAAACAATAGATATAAAATCCAGGCAAGAAGATGACTATAAAGCCGACATCAAAGCAGTAAACAAAAAATATAAAAAAATGTCCAAAGAAGATGCAGATAAAATAAAATTAGAGGCAAAAATACTCACCACCGAATTTAACTACATAGAAGATTTAGTAAAAATAGACAGCCATCTACAGAAGTGGAGATAATCATACATAGATGATAAAATGTGTTATATCGACCCTGGGGAAAAGATCTCCAGTTACAATTCTCCGAAATGATGGAGAAACTTATGAATACCGAACCAAACGACGGTTAAAAGAGACGAGAAGATTACAATATAACAGAATGATAGATATTAGGGGTGTTTATAAGTCACCACGTATTCTTTTTATGTTTTTAAAAAGAATATATACAGGGCATTTTAAAAAAGGCTATATGTAACAAAAAACGTTATTATTATATATAGCATATAACACTTTTATAGAATAAAAATTTAATAATACAAAAATTATAATAGATATTTATTAAATTATAATTTATATTTTCG
>Ga0209443_1000380_pt1 | contig 29997 bp, 25 predicted proteins | sample LauGreBMM110DCMD_2_FD_187571 | JGI IMG/M metagenome (GOLD analysis project Ga0209443, IMG submission 187571) | Freshwater lake microbial communities from Lake Michigan, USA - Su13.BD.MM110.DCMD (SPAdes) (version 2) | ecosystem: Environmental > Aquatic > Freshwater > Lake | place: Lake Michigan... | reverse complement strand
GCAATTAAGAGGGCCGGAAAGGTTGGTATCAATAACGTCGTGCCAATCACCCTGAGAAAGAGAACCAATTAGCCCGCCACGATGCAGGCCCGCATTGTTGACAAGGACATCAATGCCACCCCAACGCTCGGCAACTTGCTCACACGCGCCCGCTAAGGCCAACGGATCGGTTACATCGGCGATAAGGCCTAAAGCATTATCACCAATTATCTGGGCTTCATTCAGAACATTCTCCCCGCGAGCAAAAAGGGCAACCCTATCCCCATTGCGCGCGGCGAGCTTGGCGATCGCGAGGCCAAGGCCTCGCGATGCACCAGTTACTACCCATCTCCGTGTCTCAAGCTTTGACTGCCTTGTCACTGCAGTCCTTCTCAGAACGATTGGGTCACAGCGACGCCCCATGTCCGACTTGGACGCGGTGCCGCATAGCTCCAGATACCCTGAACGTCATAGCCAATCGTCCAGCCCTTTTCATTGGCCAAATTCTTGCCGAACAAGCTAACCGTGGTTTTGTTAAATCGTGCGTTGATAGATGCGTCCACTAGGAACTGGCCACCGTTGCGCAGGTTTGGATTGTTGAGGAAGGTGATTTCATGACCGCCGATGTAACGGATATCGCCTGAAATCCAACCTGAAGCATTGTTACCGATGTCAGCTTCATAAGTTCCTCCGGCACTCCATGTCCATTTTGGTGCGCGACGGATTTTTAGGAACGAGGCATCTACAGGTTTACCTGTGCTGTAGATGTCACCAAAAAAGTCCTTATATTTCGCGTCAAGATAGCCAAGATTTCCATTAAGGGTGAAGCCATCAATGAGCTGTGCTGTCAAATCAAGTTCAAACCCCTTAAACTCAGCTGATGATGCGTTGATCGTTCGGTTCTCGCGTCCCGTTGATGTGCCAGGCGCCGGAACGTCCAGATCCTGCTGCATATCTTTATACTTCATTATGAAAGCCGACCCGTTCAGCCGAACCCGGTTGTCCGCAAATTCGGTTTTAAAACCGACTTCATAATTGTCGAGCGTTTCCGGATCATAGGGGATAGTTGCAGCACTAAGGGTCGCAGGACGCCCATTGAAGCCGCCTCCACGATAGCCGCGTGACCACAAACCATAGACCATAGAATCATCGGAAAGTTCGTAGCGGAGCGAAGCGCGCGGTGTGAACTTTTTCCAGCTTTCCTCCGCGGGCTTCGCCATCTTTATGGTTCCAGGAAGCGTTGCGATTGGGTTCGCTTCAATCAGAGTTCCATAGATTTTGATTGGCAAGTCATTAACGATACTGGACTTCTCGTCCTTCGTGTACCTCGCCCCAACAGTTAGCGTAAGCTTTTCCGTTAGATCATAGTCGCCTTCGCCATAGATGGCCCATGACTTGTTAGTTTGAGTGACATCTTGTGCACTGGTAAGCAGTGGCGGTCCTGCAAATCCGATGTAGTTCTTAAGATTGATCGTATACTGCGAATCCCACAGATAGGCGCCCAGAACAAACGTTACTGGGCCTGAACCACCCTTTGTAAGGCGCAATTCGTTCGTGGTCTGGCGCCAACGCGCCGGCCGATCAGTGTGATACAGCGTAGATGGTGTGGTGTCGAAATCCTGCGTGATGGTTTCGTCTGTTTTCAGCCAGCCGAGAATATAATCTAGCTGCATATCGGATCCGACATCATAGGTCGCTTTGGCGACTGCCATGTCGAGCTTAAATGTCGCATTTTTGTCGAGCCGTCCGTCAGAGAGACTCACATAGCGATCCCCAGATGTGGGTACGCCGGGCTTTGGTGAGCACTGAGCATATGCCGCACAGAACAAGTCGGTCGGCTTATTAACCGCAAGCAATTGTGGCGGATCCTGCTTGGTCTTCTGATGATCGTAGCTGACTTGGATGTCGAGATTTTCAGTCGGCTCGAACAATAGCGCCCCTGAAACAGCGAAAAACTCAGAACGCTGCCCCGGCTGTTTATAGAATTTACTATACATATAGCCGTCGGACTTCTCGTAAGCCCCGCTGACTTTGACCGCTACATTATCGGAAAGACCAGTGCTGACAACGCCCTCGACCTTCGATGTGTCAAACCGACCATAAGTGGCGCGGGCCTTTCCGGTAAGGTCATAGGTTGGTCGCGAGCGGGCGAGGTTGATTACGCCGCCGGTGGCGTTGCGTCCGAACAACGTTCCTTGTGGCCCACGCAACACTTCAACACGATCAATATCGATTGCCTTGAGCAAACTGCCCGAGCTCTGCCCGATGTAAATATCATCAAAAACAACGCCGACTGCTGGATCGACTGACTTTTCGACATCCCCGACGCCGATGCCGCGGATATATATAGCTGCAACGCCTCCCGGACCCTGCTGCGTGTCGTCGATAACAATATTGGGCGAAGCGCCGGCGAAGTCGCGAACGTCGGAGTCAAAGCGCCTTTCCAGTTCGTCAGCGGATAGCGCGCTGACCGATGCGGGAACATCCTGCATGTTTTCGTCGCGCTTACGGGCAGTCACAGTGATTTCTTCAAGCCCCTGCGATTCCGCCTGCGTCTCCATGCTTGTCTCTTGCGCCCTGACTAATGTCGCGGGATATAAAATAATTGCAGCGGTTGTAAGCAGCTGCGTGATTTTTATACCATTTATCATGATCATTCCTCTCCAAAAACGGGCGCATGATTTGTTCGCCATCCCCCCTGCGGTTGGCGCAGTTTACGCTCCAATTATCAGGATGCCTCACTTGCTTGTTATCGACAAGCAAATTTTGTTAAAGGCGCAAGTTATCTGAGGATAAATGATACATCTATCTGTATTTAACGTAAAAAATATCAAAACTTCTGAATACCACCATTCTTGCTTGTTCTTAACTAGTAACTATGCAAAAAAGATTCGACAACTTTATCAGTCGCGGGAAGGTGCAGTATGGGGGCCGGACTTTCGGGTAAAGCGGCGCCGATCTAGCATAACGCGAGCGGAATAAGGGAAATGCAGGCTATATAGATGTCTGGCGCAGAACTATGTAGCGAACGTGCCTGAAGTGCAGGGCAATGAGTATGGTTGGATCCAAAAAATAAGGATAATATTTACTGATGGCATGGGATTTTTCAAACGAGCCTGAATTTGAACTGCAACTGGAATGGATGCGCGGGTTTGTTGCCGAAGAGATAGAGCCACTCGATCTGGTGTTTCGCGATCCTGGGGCGCATGTCGACCCGCGGTCTCGAGCAGCGCGTATCATGGCGCCACTGAAGGAAGAGGTCAAAAAACGCGGCCTTTGGGCGTGCCATCTCGGCCCCGAACTCGGCGGAAAAGGCCTTGGCCAACTGAAGCTTGGGCTGATGAACGAAATCCTGGGCCGTAGTCGCTTTGCGCCTACCGTTTTTGGCACCCAAGCACCTGACACTGGTAATGCAGAGATACTTGCGCGTTTTGGTACGCCCGATCAGAAAGCTAAGTATCTCCAGCCACTTCTCGATGGTGAGATTGTTTCCTGCTATTCAATGACCGAACCACAGGCTGGGGCTGATCCCGGCGAATTCACGTGCAAGGCGCATCTAAATGCCGGCGAATGGGTAATTGAGGGCGAGAAATGGTACGCTAGCCACGCGTGCATTGCTGAGTTCCTTATTGTCATGGTTATCACCGACCCAACCGTTCCAGTGCATGAGGGGTCGACGATGTTAATCGTTCCGCATGATACGCCGGGACTTGAGATAATACGTAATACGGCAGTTGGTCCAAAGGATGAGATCGGCAGTGGGGTCCACGGCTATCTTCGTTTCACCAACTGCCGCGTGCCTGAGGCGAACCACCTTGGTCCAATCGGCGCTGGCTTTAAGGTTGCTCAGTCGCGCCTTGGAGGCGGCCGTATCCATCACGCAATGCGGACTGTCGGCATGTTGAATAAAGCGATGGAATATATGACAGAACGCGTCGTTAGCCGAACCACCAAGGGCGAACGTCTGGCCGACAAGCAGATGGTCCAAGAAAAAATTGCCGACAGCTATACGCAGATCCTGCAATTTAGGTTGCATGTCCTCTATGCCGCATGGCTGCTCGACCGCGATCAGACCTATACCCGCCCAGTGAGGCGCGAAATTAGCGCAATCAAAGCCGCCATGCCCGGCGTGCTTAAGGACGTCGTGTATCGCGCACTGCATCTGCACGGCTCACTCGGCATGTCGAACGAAACGCCGTTGATGGATATGTGGCAATATGTGCCAGAAATGGGGATTGTCGATGGACCCACCGAGGTTCACAAAATCGGCGTGGCGAAGGACATATTGAGAGATGTTCAGCCATTTGCTGGGCCTTTCCCGAGCTATCATGTGCCAGCTCGTCTCGCCGCAGCGCGGGAGAAATTCGCCGCCTATCTTGACTGATGTGCGCTACCTCAAGGAATTGATATGAAAGAGACCTCTGATATCGAACAACGTTTAGACCGTGTTGAAAGCCGGTTCGCGATGCATGATTTGGTTAGCGACTATTGCCACGGCTTTGACAAGCGCGACTGGGAGCGCTTCCGTGCAATATGGTGGCCAGATGCCATATGGGACATTGGTCCCCCCTTTGGCAGCTTTGAGGGCACTGACGGCATTGCGCATGTAACCAAGGATATTCTGTGGGACGCTTGGCTTGCATCCAGCCACTTCACCACGAACCTCGCCGTTTCCTTTGAAGGTGATGACCGCGCGACCGGCCTATGTGACGTGGACTGTATTGGCACGACGTCCGATGGTCAGGCGCAAACCGTCAGTGCGACTTATTTTGATACGTTCGAAAGGCGTGACGGCGTCTGGAAGATCGCGCACCGCAAGGTGAAGATGCACCACTTCAATCCGCTTCCCGGCGTCACCCTGTCGCCGCCTGCATAGGAGCTTTTATGGCTTATTTTGAAACTGATACTGGTGGCCGAGTGTATTTTGAGCACCATCGTGCGCCCGGACTGCCGGTCGTGCTGATCCACGGTTGGGGTATGTCTGGAGATTATTGGGCTTCGGCGGTCGAGGGGCTCCTTGCTGCGGGACATGGCGCCATTGTGATTGATCACCGTGGCTGCGGTCGTTCTGACCGGGATTTTACCGACATGTCGATCGCTGCTATTGCCGGCGATGTTGCTGCGATCATCGATCGCTGCGATGTACCGCGTGTTGCGTTAAATGGGTGGTCCTTGGGCGGCGCCGTGGCAGTTGCCGCTGCCGCGTTGCTTGGCAATCGTGTCGCAGGACTTATTCTGACCTGCGGGGCATCGCCTCGTTATGTACAAGGCGACGGGTTTCCACACGGCGGCATGCCTGAAGACGTTCTCGCAATCGCTGGCGCAATTACCGCTGACCGCCCTGGCTTTTTCCGGGCGCTGGCTGAGGGCGCATCGGGTGAAGGCGCAAGCGAGGCAATGATCGGTTGGGTCGAGCGAGGGTTCTTGGCAACTGCGCCGCGCGCAAGCGAAACACTTGCCGGTCTTGCAACGCTTGATCAGCGCGAACTGCTGGCATCCTTTACTTTCCCTGTCCTGTCGATTGGCGGAGCCAGAGATGCAATCGCCGACCCTGCGATTGCGGGCTTTGCTGCAAACTGTGCTGCGAATGGCACGCTTCTGACAATGGACACAGGACATTCCCCACAACTCGAGAACCCCACTGCCTATAATGAGGCATTGCTCGCATTTTTAAGGAATTTAACCTGATGTCTACTGCACCGCTTGATGATTTAGCCGTCTTGCTTGCTCCGCTAAATAAACCCTTCGCGTGTAAATCGCTAAAGGCCCCTAACCGTTTCTGCATGGCCCCCATGTCACGCTATTTTGCTCCCGGGGGCGTACTGGGAGAAGATGGTGCAGAATATTACCGCCGTCGTGCCGCTGGTGGTGTCGGTACGATTATAACCGAGGGCACTGGAGTGGCGATTGATCACGCTGTTGCCGCGGACAACATACCGCTATTTGATGGCGAGAAACCGCTTGCCGGATGGAAGGGCGCAATTGATGCCGTCCACGCCGAAGGCGGAATGTTTGTTCCGCAATTATGGCACGTCGGCGGCTGCATGGATTTCAACTTCCCCGATTCACCACACGCTCCGTTGGTTAGTCCGTCAGGCTTCGCCGGGCCGGACATCGAGGGCGGTCGCGCTATGACGCAACAGGATATTGATGCTACTGTCGCCGCATTTGCAAAATCTGCGCGCTTGGCAAAAGAGATTGGATGCGACGCAATAGAATTGCACGGGGCCCATGGGTATATTTTCGATCAATTCTTCTGGGATCGAACCAACCTAAGAAATGATCGCTATGGCGGACCGGACATTGCGGACCGCGCCACATTTGCGGCCGAGGTTGTTGCCGCCTGCCGAGCAGCGGTAGGCGAAGATTTTGCCATCATCTTTCGTGTCTCGCAATGGAAGACCTATGACTATGATGTAAAACTAGCAGCCGATCCGGACGAGCTGCACCGCTGGCTCGACCCATTGGCCCGCGCCGGGGTGGATATTTTCCATGCTTCGCAGCGCCGTTTCTGGGAACCAGAGTTCGAGGGTAACCACAAAAATCTTGGTGGTTGGATCAAGGAGATTACGGGTAAGCCAGTGATCACCGTAGGATCGATCGGTATGGATCGAGATTTGATGCAGGATTTTGTCGAAGGCGTGTCGTCTCCGATGTTGGGTCGTCTGGAGGATCTTGTAAAGATGTTCGAGCGCAACGAGTTTGATCTCGTAGCGCTGGGCCGGGTTCTTCTTGCGGACCCTAACTGGCTGGAAAAGGTAGAACAGGGACGCATTAACGAGCTGACACCCTATAATCGCGATACGGCGCTCAAGAACTACGAGCATTAATAATCCGATAGTCTAAGTTCCACGAGGACGACGACGCGAAGGTGCCAGTTTTAAGTGTCGTCGCTGGGTATCCGCGCCTGACAAGGTGCGCTTTTCCCCTTTGGCGAAGCGGTTGTCGACCAAGAGCGGCAGCGAGATTGTCCATCAAGTTATGCGCATGATCATCGGCCTGCCCCTGTTGCGCCTGTAAATTCTGGTTGTGGAGTTGATTTTATGATTACTGGCACAGATGCAAACATGGGCACAACGCCTGTTAGGTTAGAACATCTGTTCGACGAGCAGGCATTAGTCGCCTGGATGATTGGAAATGTTGAAGGCTTTGCTGGGCCTCTCACAGTTGAACAATTTAAAGGCGGCCAATCTAATCCTACTTATAAGCTCATAACGAATACAAAGTCGTACGTATTACGCCGCAAGCCACCGGGTGATCTGTTAAAGGGTGCCCATGCGGTTGATCGAGAAGCGCGAATTTTATCAGCGCTTGGGAATGCCCGTTTTCCTGTGGCTAAGGTTTACGGTCTTTGTGAAGATGATAGCATTATTGGCACTTCGTTTTTTATCATGGAGATGGTTGAAGGGCGTATCTTTTGGGATGCCACATTTCCTGATGTCGAAACTGGCGACCGCGCAGCCTATTTTGATGCTATGAATGCTACCATTGCGTCCCTTCATAGAATTGATCCCGCTTCGGTTGGCCTTTCTGACTTCGGCAGGCCAGGCAATTATTTCGAGCGACAGATTGCGCGTTGGTCGAAGCAGTATCTTCAAGATGCCGATGCAGGGCGTGATACAGAAATGGACAAATTGGTAGAATGGCTGCCGGCTAATATTCCGCTCGGCGATGAGACTAGCATCGTTCACGGCGATTTCCGTTGCGATAATATGATATTTCATCCGACAGAACCACGTGTGCTGGCGGTTCTGGATTGGGAATTGTCAACACTGGGGCACCCACTCGCCGACTTCGCCTATCATGCGATGATGTTTCGGATGCCTCCAGACATCGTAGCAGGGTTAGGGGGTGCCGACTTAGCTGAGCTCGGAATTCCATCTGAAGCCGACTATCTGGCAGCATATTGTCGCCGTACTGACCGCGCGTTGATTTCTGAGGCCGACTACGCCTTTTATGTAACATTCAATTTTTTCCGACTTGCGGCAATTTTCCACGGAATCAAAGGCCGGGTCATTCGGGGGACTGCGGCATCCGCACACGCGAAAGAGCGCGCGATGAGCTTTCCAAAGCTGGTTGCACTCGCCCGTGAAAGTATGGAGGCCTGCTTATGAGCAATGAATTATACGCCTGTAACGGTTTGGTTCCAGTCGCTTGTCTCTCATCATGCTACCTTAGCTTCGAAAGCCAAGGAGTTTAAGCGGTTCTTACCCAAGTGACGGGAATTGGACACCGTCACATCCATCCCGACGCTGCCAAGTCGTTTTCTCACGCATTAGAACCGCGAGATTGCCCCGCCACATACTTTGATACCAGCACCGCTCACATAACTAGCGCTATCTGTTGCCAGAAAAAGAGCCGCAGCGGCAACTTCGTGCGCCTCTCCAATACGACCAACAGGCGCTTTTTCTTCCCAATAAGCGCGGAAAGCAGGGTCTGCCATAGAAGGGGCAGCCAATGGCGTCATTATTGCGCCGGGCTGCAGATAGTTTGCAGTTATACCAAATTTACCCAGATCAGCAGATAGTGATTTGGTAAGGCCCGCAATTGCGTGCTTGCTGGTGCCGTATGCGCAGAGCGAAGGCCCGCCAAAGTCTGACATGATGGAACCGAGATTAATGATCCGGCCAGACTGGCGCAATTTCATGTGCGGCAGGACGGCACGGGTAATCATAAAGGGTGCCGTGACGTTGACCTCCATAGTTCTTAACCAGCTTTCCGGCGTCTGGTCTTCAACAGTACCCGGCAAGCAAATTCCAGCGTTGTTGACGAGGATATCAATCTTGCTGAAGCGGGAGAGCACGGTGTTGACTATACTCTCTGCGGCATTCGGTGCCGTAATGTCGCACAAGAGGAGTGCGAGCTTGTCGCCAGCTTGCAGATCTGCTGCGTCAAAGCGCTGCTGATCCACGGCAAGCACTTCTGCGCCTTCAGCTAGGTAGAGATGCGTAATGGCTAGCCCGATACCGCTAGCGGCTCCAGTTACGATCGCCGTCTTGCCGGCAAGTTGTCCTGTCATTTGCTTCTCCTTTTCCCGTGCCTACAAAAATCCAACCCAGCCTCTCTGAACTTGTCTTGGCGTACACCAACCGACCAGATTGGCCACATCGTTTCATAATTGATATGAGTGTCATCCGTACCCTTGGACACTGTCGTAGGCGGCAATGCTGCAGCAGTGCAAGATCCGATGTTAAGTATTTTGTCTTTTTCTCAGGCGATTAAAGAGCCCGCTTCGATAAAGCTGGGGTAAGCCTAACATCTCCGATCCAATCATGCTGGCGTGCTGGTTGCCGCGTCGACATTTGAGAGTAAGCTCGCCATGCTGGAGAAGCTTCACGGACAGACCGTATCGTCAGCCCAGATTGTTTGGTGAAGTGACCTCTTAAACTTTCTCTATTTTTAATTAGAGCCCAGCCCTGAAGAGAAAGACGGAAGGATGAATCGATATCAGTTTACCGAAGGGCAGATTCTCGGTGCGCTGCGGGAATCAAAGGACCATGCTGCGCTTCTTGCTAGGCGAACCTTATTTGAATTCCGGCATGCCGCACGAGACCAAAAAACGCATAGGTCTCATCATAAAACGTTGGCGGCCGGGCTAGATACTCTGCGTTGCCGTGAGGCACGAATAGCATCAGTTCCTGCATCACGCAGCCGTCCTATCGCTACAAGCACTTCGCTCGGACCGGACTAGGTCGATGATTATGCGCCGCGTCCGAAGCCTGCGCGACGGCGGCTGACCCGCTCGTTAGTCGGCCAGCTCGAACACGTACACCATGTTGCCCCCGCTCGGCTGGTAGATGTCCGGGCTTTGTTGCGCGGTCACCAGCTTGAACACGCCCATGCCCGTGGTCACGGCGATGTACTGCTTGCCACTTACCGCGTAGGTAACAGGGTAACCGTGCGGCGCCGAACCAAGGCGTGTTTGCCAGACCACCTCGCCGGTCTTCACGTCGAACGCCTTAAAGTACCGATCCAAGTCGCCAATGAACGCCAGGCCACCACCGGTGGTAAGTGCGGAGGTCATGAACATGGCGCGCTGCGTGTGTGACCAGCGCGGCTTTAAAGTCGTGACATCAATGGCACTCAGGCGCCCGAGCATGCCGTCGGTCCCAGGCATGGGGTGGACGGTGGATTCGCCGCCATAACCACCGCCGCCTTCTTTGCGCTCCACGGCACGGCCAGTCATGTCGACGCACAATTGGTGCAACGGTAACAACAGCAAGTTGCTTGGCGGATCATAGGCACTGGCTTGCCAGTTGTGGCCGCCATAGATGCTCGGACAGACCGACACCTTGTCATCCACACCTGCATTCATGATATCATCGCGGTATTCCACGCGACCAGTGCTATGGTCGATGGACTTGAATACGTTTTGATAAAGCGTTTCGGTGACAGCGACAAACTTGCCGTTACGACGGTCGAGTTTCCATAACAGGCCGTCCTTGCCGGCAGTGAGCACCAATTTGTCTGACCCGATATCCACTAGCACGCGCTCGAAGCCGGTTTCCATGTCTAGTGTTTCACCAGGTACGTGCTGAAAGTGCCATTGCAATTTGCCGGTGCGCGGGTCGAGTGCCAGGGTCGAGTTGGTGTAAAGGGCGGCGTCCGCCGCAGTCATACCGCGGCTGGCTGCTACCCAAGGTTTCGCCTGGGCGGTGCCGAAGTAATATAGGTTCAACTGCGGGTCATAGCTACCGGTAATCCAGTTGTCGCCGCCGCCGCGCAATTCAACGGGCTGACCCGCCCAGCTGGCATCATTGGGGTCACCCGGCATTGCGATGGTTGAGGTGCGCCACAGTTCTTTGCCTGTGCTTGGGTCGTGTCCGGTGATAAAGCATCCGGACTTCTTGTAGCGTTCGCAGCCGTTGATGCCGCTCACCACGACGCCACCGGCGATGAATGGCCCTGCTGTGTGCGTGTAGCCTTGGCGATAGTCTGCCTTCACTGCGCGCCACATCAGCTTGCCGGTACGCGCTTCCAGCGCCACAACGGCGGCGTCGTAAGTGGCCAGAAATACCTTGTCCTGATACAATGCGATATTGCGTGTAGGGCCACCGAGCGTGCGTGAATCTTCGGGATATGGGTAGGCATACTCCCACAGCAGACTGCCGCTGGCCGCGTCGATTGCCTGCACCACGTTGCCCGGATGGGTGAGGTACATCACGCCGTCATGGATGAGCGGTGTGGGCTGATTGCTGCCGTCTTTCATCGTCATCGCCCAGGCGAGCCGCAGGCGCCCCACCGATTTGGTGTTGATGCTCGACAACGGGCTAAAGCCCTGCCCATCTTCAGTGCGGCGCCACTGCAGCCAGTCCGCGGCAGGTGGTTTTTGCAGCAGTGCATCGGTGACCGGTGACGTTGATGGTGTTTCCCGGTTCACCCAGCCCCCGGCACTTTGGGCTGCCTCCATGATGCCGGCCGCGCCTTGCCAAGTGGTTTCATCTGGTTTTAGTTCGCTCACCGCAATGCCGTTGCTGCGCAGCAGGAAGGCTGCGATGCCGTTGACCACGGAGGGCGGCGCGTTAGCCGGCACGTTCATCGACATCATGCTGCGGATGAAGGTAGCCAAGGGTGGCACGCCGCCTTTGCCCCATCGGGTGCGGAACCGCTCGCCGGTTAAAGCAACACCATGAGCACCGCCCGCCAGGTTGGCATTGTGGCATTCCGCGCAGTAGTTTTGGTAGGCCACACTGCCAGCAGAGGTGGTTTCGGCGTTGGCCTGGGCCGACAAAAGCACGCTTACGGCCAGCAACATTGTGCTGATAAAAGGCCAGCGAATAACCTGCATGAACGTCCCCTTTGACTGTAAAATGAGAATGCTCGCTTGTCTGCAACCAGTCAATGATGAAGTTTCCCGCAAGATGACTGCGCAGATGATTCCAGACAGCCTTCAGTTCGCCCAAGATACTACAATCTGATCGACCGTGCGCACGGCGCTGAACCGATGCGAGATAAGCACGGCAAGCCGCCCGGCCTTCAAATCTCTGAAGTGTTTAAACACCTCCGCTTCTGCACCAGCATCCACGGCCCCGGCGAGTTCGTCGAATGTGAAAATGCTGCCAGAAATTACTTTGGCGAGGGTCATTATTTGGAGCTTTTTTAAAGATGTATCGTCGAAATATATCGGACAGGCAGTTAACTAGATTGCAGGTTGCAATGCCGCTCTAGCGCTCACCAACGGGTGCACATTATCTAGCCAGGCGACCGTCATCCTCGGTACGCCAGAAACGGTTTAAGGCAAACCGCTTGGCGATGATAAAACAATCATCTATGTTTGTTTTATCATCGAGAATTTGTACCGTCAGCGTTTTGACCTACGAGACAAAGTAACTAGATCCATAGAGAGGACCGCCCCATGCCAAATGTTGCCATTCCTGCCCAATTCGAAGCCGATCCTTCCGCTTATGTCTGGACGCATTACGCTCCTGAAATTGGCATGGCGGCGGGTCAATATTCGCTGGCTATCTATGAGAACTCAAAACTGTCGATGCGTGAGATGGAGGCGGCAAGAATGCGCACGGCTCAGATAAATGGCTGCGCTTTGTGTCTTACCATGCGCGCCGATCGTGATTTATTTGGACATATCGAACGCAGCGGCGGCGACGTGGCGAAAGCCTCATCGATCCGTGATAATACCCCGCCAGATGAGGGATTTTACGATGACGTAGAAAACTGGCGCGCGGCAACCGCGTTCAGTGACCGTGAGCTATTAGCAATAGAATTTGCCGAACGGCTGGGAGAAGAGCCAAAGGGGCTAAAGACAGATGAAGATTTTTGGAACCGGATGCACCAGCATTTTTCCGATGCCGAAATCGTAGATATGACATTTTCCATCGGCTCCTGGATTGCACTTGGCCGCTTGACCCATGTGCTAGGTCTTGATGATGTCTGCATGCCGACCATGCCGCAAGCAGCGCAGATTTAACACACCTGTCCGTTGGACATCGACGGGTAGCAATCAACAGCCAGATATTTTTGCTTTGATAATTTATAACACAATATCAATGATATAAGTGTTATCAATTACATCCTCTACGGCGCGCTGTATGGAATGAAAATGATAACATCTATCTAATCGATTTTAAGATATAAATTGTCGTGTTCCGTAAAAACGTTCCGAGGCGCGGTTCAATCGGATGCACCATCAGTTCGGTGTGCGACTGGTTCAACCGGAGTTGGCTTCCGGCGGGCTCGCATTTAATGGCGCAATGTGTTAGAATTTGACCGTTGACTAAAAAAGGCTGGCGCATAGGCCAAGGGGGTGTTCTTGGGAGTTTTTCTGCAAAATTCAGGGCAGCTGTCTGCACTGTCGGCCCACGCGCTCGCAGAGCTGGTCAAGGCGACCGATCAATTTACCATCCGCCGCGGCGAAACCCTGTTTCGGCAGGGTATGTTAGCCGACGCACTCTACATCATTGGTAGCGGAAAACTGGAGATCACGACGCGCACCCCCGGCGACGCAACCGCTGCGGTGAGTGCAATCGGGCCGGGTGAGGTGGTCGGTGAATTTGCGCTGCTTGACGATGGCCTGCGATCCGCGAATGTTACAGCGATGGCTAACAGCAAAGGGCTGCGAATCCCGAGGGAGCGTTTCCTTGCTCTGCTGGCCGACGGCAAACCGTGGACCTTAGAACTAATCGATACCCTAAGATGCCTGGTCGCCTCCCGCACCCGCGTCACTTTGGAGCGGATCGCGGCGGAAGAGCGCTATGATGTGTCATCCCTTCGCGTCCCGGCTCAGGTCCGTGAGACCGCCATGGTCGGCGATGCGGCAGGGCTATTCCCGGCCCTCGGCCGACTCGCTGAGTTGGGGACTGAAGGTGCGGCGAAATTGACTGACCTCGGAACGTGCCTCACCATTCCTCGTGGCACCCTGTCCACCGAGGCCGCAAGCGAGAGGCGTGCCTTGACCATAGTGCTGCGCGGAGCATTGCGATCGGTTCTGCCGCGTCGCGAAGGCCGCGAGCAGATTATGGTCCATGGACCCGGCGAAATGACCGGCCTTGTCGGTCTGTTCGATAAATCCCAGCAGTCCCTCGAACTTGAGGCTGCTGAGGACACAGTTGCGTTGCAACTGCCACAAGCAATGTTCGACGCCATGCGCCGAAGTCCTGAGCCTTTCGCCCTCGCCCTATTTGCCGCGGTCGGAAGGCAACTGGTGCGCGACCAACGCAGGGCCAACCGGCATCTAGGTCGCGCGGTGTCCCTGGAGCAATTCAACCAACACTGCCGAAGGAGCGCCATCTAATGTGCAGGATACTCTCCTACCTCGGTAGCCCGGTCCTGCTCGACCACTTGCTCTATGCCCCGGATTCATCGTTGCTTAACCAGACTACTGCGGCACAGATGCTGTCAATGCTCAACCTCGCCGGCTTCGGCATGGCTGCGTGGGATCCGTCGAGCCACGAACCGCACACACCCTATCGCTACCGGACCACCCAAGTCGCGGTGTTTGACCGCAACCTCAAGGAATTGGCGAGTAAGCTAAAGGTCGGTGCATTGCTGTCCCATATCCGTGGAGTGCCGATGACCTCGACGGTGCAGGTTAACGACCAGAACGTTCATCCCTTTCGCTTCGACGGCGTCCCGCTGGCAATGGCGCACAATGGCGACCTCGCTGGCTTTCGCGACATGCGCTTCGATCTGGTACCGCACGTCCGACCCGAGTTCGCGCGCGCGATCTCGGGCTCGACCGACAGCGAATGGATCTATGCGCTGGTGGCTTCGGCCCTGCCCGACGCGTACGCGATTAATTCCCCTGAAGCGATCCTTGACGCAATCCGCGACGCACTGACAACAATCCGAAAGGTGCGGGAACGGCACGGAATAACCCGTTCATCCTCGGCCAATCTGATCTTTTGCGATGGAACCAACCTCGTCGCGGTTCGCTACACTTTCGATTTCGGCCGGTTCGATGTAAGCCAGTTACAAGGCTCGGCCGACTTCCTTTCGATGTGGTACACCTTTGGCCGTGACTACGGACTGCACGACGAGGAGTGGAAGCTGATCGGCGGGGCAGCTCAGGCCAACAGCATAGTCGTGGCCTCGGAACCGTTGACCCGCGATTTTGCGACCTGGATCGAGGTGCCCGAATACTCGGCGCTGGTTGCCCGCAACGACGGATCTCGTCGTATTGCAGAAATACATGCTTTAAGTGTCTGATACAAACGATGGTGAAGTCTTACACACGCGGGCGTTCTCAGTTGTTAATCAAATCAGTTTTAAAAAAATTTCGTGCGAAGGTAGCCGGTGACAATCACGCAGCGCTCTGTCCTACCCCCCCCGGGGGGGGTAACATACAACATTGCAGAAATTTTGTACTTAGTCGCATCGACATTACCACAGGCACTAACAGCCCGAGGTCCTGGCAATTCCATCCCGATGCCAATGCCCCGCGAAACCATATTGGCTGATGCCTATCTGATGCCTAAAGCATCAAGAACTCCATAATCCTAGAGCCATAGTTTCCGTAAGTCATTGAAATAAATGGTACACCACTTTCATTTATTAAATGTTTTTTCGGGCGCGCCCTGACGATATGTAGTACCTGAAAAAGCCCACCGCTGCACAGGGCAGGGCGGGCCAATTTCGCTTAAGAAAGCGCCTATTACTTGGCGGCTTCCTTCATGTCTTTACCAGCCACTTCAACAGCAGCGCCGGTGGCTGCCGTGGCTTCTTTAGCTGCACCGGCAGTTGCGTCAGCGACTTCATCGGCTGCTTCTGCGGTTGCGTCGGCGGCGTCTTCAGCAGAGGTCATGGCGTTCTCGGCGCCAGCTTCCATGGCGTTACCCGTTGCGTCTGCTTCTTCTGTGGTTTCTTCGGCTGCCTTTTCGCCAGCTTCGCCACATGCGGTGAGCGATGCAGCAAATGCGAGAGCAGCAACAGTTGCGACTAATTTCTTCATTTTGTTTCTCCTGAGTCCCATATAAATCCTAGCGGGAATACAGGCGTAAGGTATGAAGCCTGCCTTAAGCAACTATTTTTCTGTGCCCCGCGACTTACCCCATTGGCGGGCGGCGGTGTACCCCAGATACCCAGTGCCAAACAGCGCATATAGCGGTTCGGGAAGGCCATTGAGATAGGCGTTCATGCCCAATGCAATATTCGCGGCTTTGTCAGGCGCGACAGCGGCGATTAGTCCCATGGGTATGGACCATAACAGCATGATATATATCACATACAGGAAGCTTGGGCGTGCGCGGCTGGTCCACGGGTCCGCCGACTGCGCCTCGGCAAGAACGGCGGATAGTTGCGTGCGCAGGGCATCCATGTCCTGGCTACCTTGCAGTTTGATGAGCTCAAGCTTGGCTGCATCGCGCGCCTTTGGGTCAGGAATGATCTTATCGATCAGGTTTGCGATTGGCCCAATTATGCCTTCGAGGAGTGACATGATAAATTCCTTCCTTAGATGTTCTTAGCCAATTCGGTTTGCGAGCCAGCCGCACAAAAACGCTTCTTGCGCGGGACGGGATTCTGCCAAGTGGACATAATGGGCGCCCAGCAACGCATTGATCGCCTTTGTCAGGACAGGCTCGGCAGAGTTTCCGCGACAACGGAAGAATGCTTGCACGGCGCGCAGCGTTTCGGGGCCGATTTTCCGGTCTATGGCGATGTCGGGATAGTCGCGGCCATTGCGGTTGAGGGCGTTCAGCGCGCGTTGCAAAAATCCTATAGCGGTTCCTGTGCCCATGTTGACGCCGGTGTCGAACATCTCCGCCGCAAGTTTCGGCGCAAGGCGTTCCAATTGATCAAAGGCTGCCGCGTGCCAATATACGCGTTTGTACATCGCAGCGGCCATGTGGCGCGGTAGTGTGTGCATTTCGCCAGTGTATCCATGACGGCGGGCAACTGCCTGCGTAATACCCCACCGGGTCGGACCGCCTGTGTCGGCCGGATGGTCCACAAAGTCGCCTTCGCGTGCGATTAATTCGTCAATCAATTGGTCAATATGGTCTATCACCAAAACAACCTCACTTTCGAATCAATTTATAACCGATATGGTTATTTGTAGGAAAGCAAAATCTGCACAGCGGTTCATGGCGCGGTGGCTGCGGGTCCGAGATGTTATGATGTTAGGAAAATAATTGGTCGGGACGACAGGATTCGAACCTGCGACCCCCACACCCCCAGTGTGAGATTTATTTATATCCTGACATTCCTTCAGATGACAATTTATCTTAAAATACATGAAAAATATATATTTTTTAATGGTCATTGTATTTTGACATGTCTTGATATTCCGCAAATGTGATGTCATGGTGATGTTATTTAAAATAATACTGAGGTTGTTGTAATGGCGCAGGGGGCGATATCTAAGCGGTCTGTCGATGCTCTTGAGAAAACCGGTAAGACACATTATCTTTGGGATAATAACCCAATAGGTTTTGGTGTCCGGGTGACGCCGGCTGGTGTCAAGAGCTACATCTTTCAGTTTCGAATGGGCGGGCGGGGTAGTCCAGTGCGCCGAGAAATTATCGGACGGACTGAGAAGATTGCACCGGATAAGGCAAGAAGCCGGGCGCATGAACTTGCTCATATGGCGCGTACCGGAACCGATCCAATAGAAAAGAAAAAGGCGGACCGCCGAGCTTACGTTGAAACCAAGTTAACGGCGAAAGAGTTAGCGTTCGATGTGTATTGTCAACGCTACCTTGATGAACGCGTAAAGCCTGAGGGTTTGGCTTCATACGGTAACATCGAAATGGTGTTTAGGCTTCACGCAATACCTGTCCTGAAGGCAACGCCTTTGCCCGATATAGCTAAAAAGGATGTAGTGGCGGTGTTGGACCGTATCGCTGCGTCAAGCTTTGGATTGAGGCGGTCGGCCTTCGCAATTCTTAGCCGGATGATGAACTGGGCGGTTGGTAGGGGTGATATCGTAACAAACCCGATGGCTGGAATGACGCGCCCTCCTGCCGTGACGAGCCGCGACAGAGTGCTGGACGATGCGGAGTTGGCAACCATCTGGAAAGCCGCGGGCAAACTTCGTCATCCATTGCGGGCATTTTACCGTGTTCTTATGCTAACTGGCCAACGACGCGAGGAGGTGGCTGGTATGAATTGGGGCGAATTGGATCGTCCCAACGCTGTCTGGACGCTGCCCGCGGACAGGACGAAAAATGGAGTTACCCATATTGTTCCGCTTGCACCCGCGGTGTTGAACGAACTGGATCTGTTATCGCTTGTTTGGCAGGAAAGGCATCAAGTCGCCGGGCCAAACCAAGCGCATTGGCCAAAGCTTGGCCCTGTCATGTCTTTTCATGGGGATGTATCACTGAGTTGTTTTTCGCAGGCAAAAAAATTTCTAGATGTTGAAGTCGAAAGAGATCTTAACGGTGGATTGCTTTTACAGAAATGGCGGGTGCATGACCTAAGGCGGACGATGGCTACTGGCTTTCAGCGACTTGGTGTCCGTTTTGAAGTTACCGAAGCGGCCTTGAACCACGTGGGCGGATCTAAAAGCGGCGTTGCTGGCATTTATCAACGCTACGACTGGCGAGATGAAAAGCGGGTGGCCTTTGAGAAATGGGCCCTTCATATTTTAGCGCTTATATGATTGATTGAGCAATCCGAAGGCCCTTTATCAGGGCTAGATGACCGCAGTTGACAGCGCTACACGTTCTTTGATATTACCTAACATATATCGCAGTGTCCCCCGGTGTGGATAGCTAATAGCCAACTGCGTTACCAGCCTTTCAGTTCCCCCGGTGTGGAGTGTGAGAGCAACCCTTCCAATGCAATCGGCTTGGTAGGTATGCTTTTCACATGCTTCAGCATGTTAGTCGAGGGAGCCCAAAATGCTCACCAATAAAATGCCAGACTGCGATCTGGCTCAGGCAACTGCCACACCACTTCTCTCTGCCAAGCACGTTTCCAGCATCCTTTGTGTGACAATCGGCACGCTGGCTAAATGGCGCGTATTTGGCAGTGGGCCCAAGTTCATTCGGATTAATCGGCGGATTGCATATCATCCAAAAGACATTGCGGATTGGCTCAACTCACGACGCGTTTCCTCCACCAGTGAAGGGGGAGCGTGATGAAAATGAAAACCCCCGCCGTTGCGAGCAATGAGGGCTTGGAAAAACTTGGCGACAGTGCCCTGATCGCTTTTCCTCTAATCTTGTATCGCGTGCAATGGCTTACTGCCGTGCACAAACTTACTCCTGAAGCTGCCGCCATTGTGGCCGATTATCTGGCGGGAGGTACATATGACTAATATCGATATGAAAGCAGCCGCCCTTGAATTGGCGCTGAAGGGATTTCCTGTATTCCCATGTAATCCGATTACGAAAGGGCCTCTGTCAGGCCACGGATTTAAGGATGCGACAAAAGACCCTGTTACAATTGCCAAGTGGTGGGAAAAAACGCCCACTGCAATGATCGGGGTCCCCACGGGCAAGGCCTCAGGCTTTTGGGTTTTGGATATCGACGATCCTGAATTGTTCTGGGCTAATTGCGCAATCGATTTGCCAGACACGCAACAGGTCAAGACGGGTAGGGGGGTGCATTTATACTGGCGCCTTGGTGATGTTGAGGTCCGCAACAACCAGAAGTCCCAAAAGCATGGCCAGTCGGTCTGGGCATTCCCCAACCTCCCCGGCGCCGATGTCAGGGGTGAAGGTGGCTACGTCATCGTTCCACCATCGCTGCACCCCAACGGCGTTCGCTATGAAATTCTTAATGATACTGCAATTGCCGAGGCGCCGGCCGAACTGCTGCGTATCGTTACGAAGCAACGGCGGGTTAAGGAGCAAGATGCACCTCCTCTGCCGGTCGAAATGAAGTCGTCGCTTTGGGAGGCTCGGGATACCAATTATGGCCTTTCTGCCCTTGCTGGTGAGACCGCATCGATCCGGTCTGCGCCTGATGGGGCGCAGGAGTTTACATTGAACGTAGCAGCCTTGAAGATGGGCAGCCTCGTAGCGGGTGGTGAACTGTCGATTGAGACAGCACGCAACCAATTAATCGCTGCCGGAACGTCCATGGTTTCTTACAATCAGCGTGATCCGTGGACGATTAACAACGTCGAAAAGAAAGTGGAACATGGCCTCACTGACGGAGCCAAGCAGCCCCGCTCAGCCGCCGATTTTGTCCAGTTCAACCGTTCTCTATTCGGGGAATACAACTTAGCTCCGGCTGGACATTCATTTCCTAATCGACCCACTGTCAAAATCATTGGCGGTAACTTGCCTGAGATGGTGGATGAAGCAGAACAGGCGCTAATCAAGGCAGATCAGGGTTATTATCAATCCGGAGGTCGTATAGTTAGGGCGGGAAGCATCCCTACCGGGCAGGGTAGTCAATGCGTGTATGGCCGCTTCCGCATCATCGAAGTGGGTGAAGCAGAATTGGTCGAGGCAATGACGATTGCAGCCAACTGGACAAACCCCTTTAAAAAACCGGCTGTGCGCTTCAACTGTCCGACTGTGGTCGCCAAGACATATCTTGCCCGACAGGGGAAATGGCAGCTTAGGTCATTGGCGGGCGTCATTGATATCCCCACCCTTCGGCCTGATGGCAGTTTGCTTTGGAAACCCGGCTACGATGCGGTCACGGGTCTACTGTTAGTTCCTAGTGGAATAATAGTGCCGGAAATACCAGAGGCGCCAACCCGGGACGACGCGCTTATGGCTATGCAGCAGATCAAGGAGCTTATTGCCGGTTTCCCCTTTGTCACAGATGCAGACCTATCCGTTGCGCTATCTGCCCTTTTAACTTCTGTCTGCCGTCCGGCTCTGGCAAGTGCGCCGCTCCATGGTTTTACTGCGCCAACGGCTGGATCAGGCAAAAGCACGCTCGTAGACCTCGCAAGCGTCCTGCGGACGGGGAGGCCAGCAGCCCCCATTGCGCAGGGGAATACCGTTGAAGAACTGGAAAAGAGGCTTGGCGCGCTCCTTCTTGAAGGTGAGGGTATTGTGGCAATCGACAATTGCGAAGCGCCGCTCGGCGGTGAATTCCTGTGTCAGCTTATGACCCAGCCCAGCTTGAAGGTGCGCCCGCTGGGGCGAACTGTAATGATAGAAGTACCGACTTCGGCGATGGTAACGGCAACGGGAAACAACTTGACCTTTATCGGGGACATGGGCCGCCGTGCGTTACTCTGTCAACTTGATCCCGGTGTGGAACGCCCGGAACTAAGGGAGTTTTCCTTCAACCCGGCACAGGTAATGACAGCCCGACGCGGCGAGTACGTCGCGGCAGCCTTGACGATCCTGATAGCTTACCACGTTGATGGACGCCCTTCTCAGGTGCCGCCGCTGGGGTCTTTCGGTGATTGGTCCGACTTGGTTCGCAGTGCGCTCATTTGGCTCGGGTGCGCAGACCCATGTGAAACCATGAATAAGGTACGGACAGCCGACCCCCAGTTGGCACTGATCAAGCAGGTCATGGAGCCATGGTCAGTTCATCTCGGTAATCGGGGTGTAACTACAACCGACTTAAGCAATATCGCCAACGAAACTGTCGAGGTCAGCCCCATCGTACCACAGGGAAAGAGCCTCCACCAAGAACTACGCGAAGCGCTAATTGCGGTCGCTGGCAGTGGAGGGCACATAAGCGGCCGCAAGTTGGGCCGTTGGCTGGCCAAGCAGCGAGACCGGGTGGTCGGCGGCAGACGGTTCATCTCGCCCGAAACGCGAGGCGGGCAGCTTGTGTGGGTTCTTGAACATGTGGGCGCGTGACCCAGTGGGTCCGCCAGCAGTCAGGGGTTGGGGGGATTTTAGGGGTTTGTCTGGGCTTATTCTAACAAAAAAGGGGAATTATAAGCATATATAAACGGCCTGAAACAACCCCCCAAACCCCCAAACCCCCTTGGCTGGGCAGGATAATCAAACTTGTGTGGAGAAGGCGACAGATAACATGCACCCCGCTGACGAGCTTCACGCACTTCGCCAGCAGAAGAGCGAAATAGAACGGTGGATCAAGGAGGCTCGCACCCTGCTACTGGAGTTGGCGCGTACAGTGCTGCTGCAACGTGCCTTACGGATCGCAGCGCGAGCCCCCATGCATCAAGGTCGCCGAGCCATATACAAGGGCCAGGAGAGCCTCAGGGATCATCCGCAGGCCGACGCGGAAAATATGGGTGTATCGACTGATTGAGCGATAGGTGTTTGTTGAGGAGGCAGCAGATAAGCTGGCGCAGATGGTATTTGAAGCAGATCCTGCAGCCGTTCACAGTTTATGATTGGACCTAAGACAATGTCTGCTTTGCGCCCACAATAAGACGTTACGCCACCGACTAACGTATCCTTAAAGCCGCCACTTATGTGGCCAGTGGCACGGATAGCCCTCTGCGTGAATAACCTCTCAATTTAGAAACTGATTATGCCTGCAAACTCTCTTCGTTTCTTAAACCAGATTTGCAGTTTGCATGGTTGCCGGTTCGCCCACCGTTCTTTTTTTACGACCGTGGATCAGCCGATAGAGCGCAGGCAGCACGATCAGTGTCAGAATCGTCGAAGAGATAATCCCGCCAATCACGACGCTGGCTAGCGGTCGTTGCACTTCTGACCCTGCGCCCACATTGAGCGCCATCGGGACGAAGCCCAATGAAGCGACCAATGCTGTCATCAAAACTGGACGCAGCCGTGTCAGCGCGCCTTCACGGATTGCAGCATCAAGATCCATCCCTCGTTCGCGCAAATCCTTAATGAATGACAGCATGACAACGCCATTCAACACAGCAACGCCAGACAACGCGATGAACCCAACGCCTGCGGAGATCGACATCGGAATACCGCGTAGCGCGAGAGCCGCGATGCCGCCGGTGAGTGCGAGAGGAACCCCCGAGAATACAATGGCAGCGTCTTTGGCAGACCCGAACAGCGTGAACAGCAGCCCGAAAATCAAAAGCAATGCGAGAGGCACTACGATCTGGAGCCGCGTTGCGGCGGACTGCAATTGTTCAAACGTACCGCCATATTCGACATAATAGCCTTCGGGCAGCGTGACCTCTGCATCAATTTTCGTCCGCAGCTCGGCAATGAACGACCCCAAATCGCGGCCTCGCACATTTGCAGTGATAACCGCGCGGCGTTTGCCATTTTCGCGGCTGATCTGGTTGGGACCAACCGAGAGCTCAATGTCGGCAAGCTGCGCGAGTGGAACGAAGCCTGCCGCGCCATCACCGCCCATGGGGATTGGCAGACTGCCAAGCGCATCGACGTTGGTGCGTAGCTCTTCAGGAAGCCGGACGACGACATCAAAGCGTCGGTCGCCCTCGAACACTTGCCCCGCAGCACGCCCGCCGGTTGCCGTTGCGACTGCATCCTGCGCATCGCTCATGTTGATGCCGTAGCGGGCCAGCATGTCTCGATTGGGGGTCACGGCAAGCACGGGCAGGCCTGTTACCTGTTCGATTTTGACGTCCTCGGCACCGGGGATCGAACCAACCACCTCCTCAACGGCACCGCCGCTTTCGAGCAACTGATCAAGATCGTCACCAAACAGCTTAACCGCAACGTCCGAACGCACGCCTGCAATCAGCTCGTTCATCCGCATTTGCACCGGCTGGGTGAACTCATAATTGTTGCCTGGGATTTCCGAGACAGCCTTGTTCAATTCGGCAACAAGCTGTTCACGCGGTTTGCGCGGATCAGGCCAGTCTTTGCGGTCTTTCAGCATGATGAAGTTATCCGCAACCGAAGGCGGCATCGGATCGGTTGCGACATCGGCCGTGCCAATCTTGGCGAACACCCTTTCGACCTCGGGAAATTTGCGGATGCGTTCTTCGAGCGCACGTTGCATGTCAATCGCTTGGCTAAGGCTGGTGCCTGGAATGCGTAGTGCATGCATTGCGATGTCACCTTCGTCGAGGTTCGGGATGAACTCTGATCCCAACCGCGTTGCGCCAACGCCCGCAAGCAAGACGAGCGCTACAGCGCCGCCGATAATCAGCTTGCCGCGCTTCATGGTCGCATCGAGCAACGGCGCATATTGGCGATTAAGCCAGCTCATTACGCGGTTTTCCTTTTCCTCAACGCGGCCCGTCACGAACTGCGCGATGGCGGCGGGAACGAGGGTCAGCGCGAGAAGCAACGCCGCGGTCAGCGCCATCACGACGGTGATCGCCATTGGATGGAAGGTTTTGCCTTCGATACCCGTTAGCGCAAAGATTGGCAGATAGACGACCGTGATGATGATGACCCCGAATATACTTGGCTTCATCACCTCGGCGCTGGCACTGGCGACCAATCCAAAGCGTTCATCGCGGTCCAGCAAACGGCCAAGCCGGTGCTGCGCCTCGCCCAAGCGTCGTAAGCAATTCTCGACAATGATTACTGCGCCATCGACAATCAAACCAAAGTCTAACGCGCCCAGACTCATCAGATTGGCTGAGGTCCGTGTTTGCACCATGCCGGTTAGCGTCATCAGCATAGCGACGGGGATAACTGCCGCCGTGATGAGCGCGGCGCGGATATTGCCCAAAAGAAGGAACAGCACGACAACGACAAGCAGCGCGCCTTCGGCCAGGTTCTTTTCAACTGTCGCAATGGTCCGGTCGACCAATTCAGTGCGGTCGTAAAGCGGGTGTGCTACGACGCCCGCTGGAAGCGATTTCGTGGCCTGTTCGAGCCGCTCGGCTGCGGCTTGCGCAACCACGCGCGGGTTTTCACCGGTCAGCATGAAGATGGTGCCAAGCACGATCTCCTTGCCGTTCTCGGTGGCGGCTCCTGTTCGCAGTTCGAAGCCGATTACAACCTCGGCAACATCGCCGATGCGGATAGGGACACCTCCGCGCGTTGCGACGATGATTTGCGACAGGTCGGCTTCGTCCTTTGCCTGACCCGGCACGCGGATCAATATCTGTTCGCCTGCACGCTCGACATAGCCCGCGCCCTTGTTGGCATTGTTGGTTTCGAGCGCCTCGACAATATCGGTCAGCGACAATTTCAGTGAAGCGAGCTGCTGCGGGTTGGGTGTGACATGATATTGGCGCGCATAGCCGCCGATAGTGTTGACCTCGGCAACGCCGGGAATCGTTCGCATCTGCGGACGCACAACCCAATCGGACAATGTCCGCAAATCGCTTGGGGTATATTCTGAGCCATCGGGTTTGCGTGCACCGGGCTTTGGCTCAACCGCATACATGAAGATTTCACCAAGGCCCGTTGCGAGCGGGCCAAGCTGCGGCTCAATCCCCGGAGGCAGTTGCGACTTCGCCGACTGGATACGCTCATTAACGAGCTGGCGCGCGAAGTAGGTGTCGGTGCCGTCTTCGAATACGACAGTGACCTGACTCAATCCGTAGCGTGAGATTGAGCGCGTATAGGCAAGTTTCGGGATACCAGAGATTGCGGTTTCGATGGGAAAGGTAATGCGCTGTTCGGCTTCGAGCGGTGAAAAGCCCTCGGCTTCGGTATTGATCTGCACCTGAACATTGGTGATGTCCGGCACTGCATCAATGGGGAGTTTGGTTGCGCTATAAACGCCAAGCGCACATAACAACGCGACGACGGCAAGCACAAACCAGCGCTGGCGGATGGAAAAGCCAATGATACGGGCAAGCATGTCAGTTACCCCCGATCAATGGTCATGGCTCGCGCCCGACTTTTCGACGTCGGCGCGAATGAGGAAGGCTCCCTTGGCAGCATAAGGCGTGCCGGACTTGATGCCCGAAAGCACCTCAGTCCATTCGGGTGACTTGCGCCCAAGCTCCAACATGCGGACCTCGTAATCCTGGCCGTAATTGGCAAAGACCACCGTGAAGTCGCGGAATCGTTGCAATGCTTCGGTGCGCACCGCTAGCGGCACCTGAACCGCATTGATCGTCACACGGCCACGAAGCGCCATACCGGGACGCAACCGTCCACCACGATTGGGGACCGATGCCCTCACAAGCGCCGTGCCTGCCTCGGCATTGCCGTCAGGCAGATACTGGCCGAGGCGTGCCGCCGCGATTGCGGTGCCTTCCATCGTTTCGACTTGCACGGCCATACCAGGCTGGATCGCGCCCAAATCCTTGGGGAAGATGTTGAACACGACCGTCGTCTGCGCAGGGTCGGTAATGACGTAGAGCGCACGGTCGAAGGTCACATCGCCGGGGTTGCCATTGCGTTCGGCAACGACGCCGCTCACCGTCGAATAGACCGGATAGACTTGCAAGGACTCGCTCGACTCGATCCGCGCGAGCAACTGGCCCCGCTTCACAGTGTCACCAACCTGTTTTGTGACCGAGACAATTCGCCCCGGAAACTGCCCTCGAATTTCAGACCTTGCGGTCGTCGCTAACTGGACCGTCCCATATAGTTCGCGCGTCTCGCCGATGGTCGCAGGCCCGACAGTCTCAATCTCGATGCCACCGGCCTTGGCGGCATCAGCCGTAATCCGTGTGCGGCCTTCGGGGCTAGCATAACGCCAAACATGGCGTTTGCCGCCTTCGACTGCGACAACCTCGACATCGAAGCTGTGCGGTTCCTCGACCACGCCTTGGCCAGTCAGATAATCCTTCTCTGCCTTGAACAGGAACGTCTTGACCTCACCGCCCAGCCGCTTGAGCGTTACCGTCAGTTGCACGGTCTTGGCATCGACTGGTTTGCCATCCTTTGTCGGATAAACCCGGAACTGCGGCGGCACACCGTCCTCGAAGATGGTCATTTCAAGCGCGAAGTCACCATCTTTCAAAAGTCGGCCGTTGTGCGGCCCTTTCGCTGGCTCGCCTTTCTCGGCATGCTCCTTGGCGGGTTCGCTGCTGCTGCCGCAGGCTGCCAAAGGCGCAATGATAAAAAGCGCGACGGCAAGCCGCTTGATGATTGTCTTTTTCATGGATTAGTCCCCCTGTCGGCAGCGGCGTCGAAGCGCCCGGTCAGCCGGTCGATTTCTGTTTGTAAGTCACGGTAACGGATGACGGCTTCGAGCCATTCGGCCTGCGCCTGAATGATCGCATCGGCGGCCCCCTGCATGTCGCGGAAATTAAAGCCACCGCGCGCATAGCCTTCGCGCACCTGCCGGAGTGCCTTGGTCGTCTGCGGATAGACCTCAAGCACAATGGCATCGGCGCGGGCGCGGGCGGCGTCGGCCTCCGCGCCAAGACTGGCCAGGCGGCGGAGCCGGTCGAGCCGCTGCGCCTCGGCGGTCAGTTCAATCCGCAGCTTTTCGGCCTGCGCCCGTGCGATATTGCCCTGATTGCGGTCAAAGCGTCCCAAAGGAATTGTCACACCCGCAACCAACGCAACATCGTTGGTTCCGCGCAGGAATCGCGCGCCTCCATTGACGGTATAATCCGGTCGCGCCCGCGCTTGTTCCAATATCACTGCTGCCGACGCCCGCGCGACTTCGGACTGCGCGAGTTCCGCATCGGCGGTCGCGAGTTCCCTCGCTGCCGGGATGCCCGACAAAACCTCCCCGACCGTCTCGATATCCTCAGGCCGACCGTTCCAATATGCGGCCAGCGCCGCGCGCATACCTTGCTGGCGCGCTTGCGCCTCGATCAGATTGAGCCGCGCTTGCGTTACCCGCGCCGAAGCGCTCGTCTCGACGAACAGCGGGTCTTTATATCCGCGCACGCGCCGTAAAGCCTCGCGCTGCATTTCGACTTCGACGCCCAGGCGGGTTTCCGCGATTTCGACGACATATCCGGCGACCACAACGTCGAGAAACGCACGCTGGACGGCGCTGACAAGTTCGAGACGTGCCACCCGCGACGAAGCTTCGGCAACGCCGATGTCACGTTCGGCATAGGCGACACGCGCGTCGCGTTTGCCGCCGCGCTCGATTGTCTGACTATAGGTGCCAGTAATCTCGGCCTGACCGAAGACATTGTAAGGCCCGCTACCAACCAGGTTCTCGCCGTCAACAGTGACCGTTGGATTGGGCCGGACGCCCGCTTGAACACGTCCAGCTTGTGCAGCGGCTATCGCAGCCGCGCTAGCGCGGATCGATGGTGCGGCGTCGATGGCCTTGGCTATGGCCTCATCCAGCGTGATCGGCTCCGCAAAGGCAGCCGTAGCCGGAAAGGCCAGCGCCGCCGCTAACAAGGCGGTGCGCAATTTGGGAAACATATTAAAACTCCTGAACCGAATGACACGTTAAAGGGCCGGGCGCGAGGCCCGCCCTAACGGCGCGGTTCAGACAGAGGGTGGTTCGGTGGGTGGTGCCTGACTAAAAGAGGTCAGCGGGTTGGGACGGTGGAACAACAACAGCGGCTTTGCGGAGATTGCAGCGGGCGCCAGGTCAGCCGTGCGCGCGTCGAGCGCGGTCGGGCAATGATGATGGTGCAGACTGTCGCCCACGCCGTCGTGCGAAGGCGCTTCGTCGCCGTGATCGTCCGCCATCGCGTCATAACTACTGCTCACGGCATGTTCTGTATGATGGCTTCCCGGTTCTTCATGAGCAATTACAGGCACATGAAACGTGCTCGCTAAAAAGGCGACAACAAGAATCAAGCGGGCGAGTAGATGCTTCACGGCTCTTCACTTAGTCGTGCCTTGCAATTTGGGCAAATAGTTTGTCATTTGCAACTTCCTCAACGGCCATCGGAACATTAGGAAGCCGTACGCTTTGGAAGGTTTCGGCTCGGAAGCAGACGGTCCGCAACCGGCCCAATTAAAGACATTTGCAGATCCAGCTAGATTATCCAAAAGTGGGCGTCCCATCAGATTGATGTCCGTGAATAAATTGAAGCCCAATGGAGAGGTCGCACCATCCAAAAGCAATGCCACTGACGGCTGATGCTATCATGCCTAAGCGTTGGATTAACGCCTAAGATGCTAGATTACTCAAGTAGCCAACTTCTAATATGATTGCCGTATTCAGCGCTTAACCTTGTCAAACAGATCGATAAGCTCATTAAACTTCTCACGCTGCTCGGTCACATCACCAGAAGCGATTGCATCAGCGACACAGCATGATGCATGATCTCTAAGGATTGTGCTTTCTACCTTAGCAAGCGCGGACTTCACCGCTTGCACTTGATGCAGAATATCAATGCAATAGCGGTCATCAACAATCATCTGAGAAATGCCTCGAACTTGGCCCTCGATCCTTTTCAAGCGATTAATGGTGCTGCTGCGATCTTTGGCCATAAGCGTAAATGCTCTATTGATATACCCTATAGGGGTATTCTATTGAGATACCATTCATAAGGATGCAAGCGTAAATGAATACCTCCCTAACGCGACGAGGCATGTTGGCTGGATTTGGTGCGGGCGCAACTTTGGCCGCCGTTCCTGCGTGGGCTCAGGGTCACAGCATGCGCAGGCACAATAGACCACACATCCGCGTCGGTTTTGACGAAGTCAGTGGCGAAATAATTGACCTTGCGGTGGCCGGTGGTCGACGGACTGTCCAAGGCCGTAGTGGGCATGGTATCGCGGTTAATGGAAGCGTTCCTGGACCGCTTATCCGGCTACGCGAAGGGCAGAATGTCCGTCTTAACGTAACCAACCATCTGAACGAGGACACCTCAGTTCACTGGCACGGGCTGCTGGTTCCATTTCAATATGATGGTGTTCCCGGAGTTAGCTTTCCTGGAATCAAGCCGCACAAGACGTTTACCTATAACTTCCCGATACGGCAGTCTGGCACCTATTGGTATCATAGCCATTCTCATCTGCAGGAACAATCGGGGCATTATGGTCCGCTCATTATCGAACCTGCTGGTGCCGAACCTGTTAGCTACGATCGGGATTACATACTCCTGTTGAGCGAATTTACACCGCTTCACCCGCATTTCATTATGAGCCGCTTGCGTACCGGCGAAGGCTATTTCAACGACAAGCTCTCAAGCTGGACCGACAAATATCCTATGTCGGGAGCAGAAAGACGCATGTGGGCAGAAATGCGCATGCTTCCGACCGACATCGCTGACGTAAGTGCGCCTACGTACACCTATCTTGCCAACGGACGTGGCGCAGAGGAAGGTCTAGAATATCTCTTCCGCCGCGGTGAACGCATCCGGCTGCGCGTCATCAATGGCTCCGCCATGACCTTTTTCAATCTGCGGATCCCCGGCTTACCGATGACGGTTATTGCTGCGGATGGGCAGAACGTAAAACCGGTTGAGGTTGATGAACTACAGAT